>Ga0182016_10000037_pt1 | contig 135829 bp, 114 predicted proteins | sample 712S2MmetaG_FD_120491 | JGI IMG/M metagenome (GOLD analysis project Ga0182016, IMG submission 120491) | Permafrost microbial communities from Stordalen Mire, Sweden - 712S2M metaG | ecosystem: Environmental > Terrestrial > Soil > Wetlands > Permafrost | place: Sweden: Stordalen | collected... | reverse complement strand
CTGTAAACTGAAAGCTGTAAACTTTAAGTTGACAGTTATCAGTTGTCAGTTATCAGTCGCGTCTCCGAGATGGTAGGGAGCGGTGTGGAGCTGAAAACTGTAAACTGAAAGCTGTAAACTTTATGCCCCACTGGAATCGCCGCCAGTTCCTCGCGCGCTCGGGCGTGGGACTCGGTGTTGCGCTCGACCGAAGCGCCTTGGGTGCCGGCTCATCCGCCATTCCGATCGATTTCCGCTACGCGCCGTTGTCGGGACAGACAGCCTTCTGCTTTCCCGACGATCCGGCGAAGAGCCTGGTGGGCGAGGGCGGCGAATTGCGCTACGGCTTTGCCCATGGGCGCTTCGAGACGGTGATCGGCTTTTCGCTGAGCGGGGTCGAGCCGGATGTGGTGGCGCGGCAGGAGCTCGAATCGCCCGCCGTCCCCATCGTTCATACCCGGATCGACCGCGCCGAAGCGTTTCTGCACCTGACCGCGTTCGCCACCAACCGTGCAGCGGAGGGACGCGTCGATAACGTCATGGTCGAGATTCGCCCGCGCACGCGGCGCACGGTTCACGCGGCGCCGGTAGTTGCAGTGCGGTCGCGCCGCGCGGTGAGGAGCGAAGGGAGGGCGGTTTACCTCGATGGCAATGGCGGAGGGCTGCTCTTCGCCAGCGACCAGCCGTGCGCGGGGCTCTCCGATACGGGCGTCGAATGGGTGCTCGAGGGAAAGCGGGGCGCGGCCGGCGCAGATCGGCCTCTGCGGCAGTTCTTCCGTTTTCCGCAGGAAGGGCAGGCTCTCGAGAAGATCGCCGCCGGGCTGGCCGAGCCGGACGCGCTGCTGGCCGAAGCCCGGGAGTTCTGGCGCGCGTGGCGGCCCTTCGCCGAGCCGGTGCAGTGGCGCGTGCCGGGCCGCTATGACGAGTTTCTGTCGGCGTGCGCGCGCAACCTGCTGCAAGCGCGCGAGAGGAAGAATGGCCGGCTCACGTTCCAGGTGGGGCCCACGGTTTACCGCGGCCTGTGGGTGGTGGACGGGAACTTTATTCTGGAGGCCGCGCGATACCTGGGCTACGACCGGGAGGCGCAACAGGGTCTGGAAACCACCTGGGCGCTGCAGGAAAAGGACGGCGGAATTTTTGCCGGCGCCGGCCGTGCGCACTGGAAAGACACCGCCATCGCCATGTTCACGCTGGTGCGGCAGGCCGAGCTGAGCCAGGACTGGACCTACTTCCGCAGCATGCGGGCAAACGTGCTGCGCGGGGTCGATTTTTTGCGAGGGCTGTGCGCCAAAGCCGCTCAGGAGGGCAGCGCATCCGGCCGCTACGGCTTGTTCCCAAAGGGGATGGGCGATGGCGGACTGGGCGGGCTGCGGGACGAGTTCACCAACACCGTGTGGGCGCTGGCGGGGTTGAAAGCCGTGGAGCAAGCGGCCGCCGGGCTGAAGCTTTCGGGCTTCGAACCGGTTGCCCGCTTTCACCGCGAGCTGGATGCCGCGTTCCGGGCCGCGGCCCGGCAGGAGATGCGCCGCCACAGTGCGGGCTTCGATTACCTGCCCATGCTGATGAAGAACGACGCGCAATGGAACGAGGCCGACCCATGGGACCGGCCGCAGCCGCAGGTAGCGCAGTGGGCCATGTCGCACGCCATCTACCCCGGCCTGGTGTTCGATCAAGACGACCCGGTGGTGAAGGGCCACATCGCCCTGATGCAGGCGTGCACCCAGGAAGACATGCCGGCCGAAACCGGATGGCTGCCGCACGAGGGCACCTGGAACTATGCCGCCGCGTTCGTCGCCCACGTGTATCTCTGGGCGGGGCTGGAAGACTGGGCGCGGACTACGTTTACCGGCTTTTTGAACCATGCCACGCCGCTGTATTGCTGGCGGGAGGAACAGCCGCTTCGAGGGTCGCTCGCGGCCAGCTACGTGGGCGACATGCCGCACAACTGGGCCAGCGCGGAATGCGTGCTTTACCTGCGCCACATGCTGGCGCTCGAAGATGGCCAATCGCTGCGGCTGCTGGCGGGCATCGGCTCAGCGGAACTGGCGGCCGGCGAGCCGTTCGCGATTGCGGGATCGCCCACCCGCTTTGGCCGCATCTCGATTCGTCTCGAGCCGCTCGGGAGGAAGCGCGGATGGCAGCTCGACTTCGAACGGGAACCGGGACCCGATCCCGCCGCCATCGTCCTGCCGCGCGGGATGGCGCCGGTCGATCCCGCGCGGCGCAAGTGGAGCGCAACCTGGGCGGTCTGATTGCCGGCCGCATTCGCGGGCCTCTCAAAGCCCCCCAAACAGGACGCCTTTACCGGCGCGGCAGGCTGCTAATCTAAGTCAGCGCATCTCGTAAGAGCAGTTTCTTGTCATACGCATAGCTATTTGCCAACCGATGACATTCGGCGTTAAGAGCAAAGTCATTGGCCGTGTTACAAGAGTCCGTAAATCTGGGACAATGACGAGGGACGAGCCTGTTCGGCGGGCGGCAGCGAGTTGCGCCGGCAATCCTGGACGGGAACGGAGCGAGTAGTCAATCAATGTGCGGCATTGCGGGATTCACATACACGAACCGGGCTTTGGCCGGAGAGACAGGGCGAAGGATTACGGAGGCGTTGCGCCATCGCGGTCCGGATCAGCAAGGGGTATATGAGGGAAGTGAAGCGACTCTTTGCGCGGTGCGGCTGAAGATCATCGACCTGGGCGGCGGCGATCAACCGATGGTGAGCGACGATGGCAGCACGGTGATCGCCTTCAACGGCGAAATCTACAACCACCTGGAGATACGGAAAGAACTGGAAGCGCGGGGGCGCCGATTCCGTTCGCACTGCGACACGGAGACGGTATTGCAAGCGTTTCTGGAGTGGGACACGGCGTGTTTCGATCGCATGCGGGGCATGTTTGCGGCGGCGTTGTGGACGGAGCCGGAGCGGCGGCTGGTGCTGGCGCGGGACCGGATGGGGATCAAGCCGCTGTATTATTGCCAGCGGGGCGAGGAATTGTTTTTCGGAAGCGAGTTGAAAGCCATTCTGGAGCATCCGCAGATTCCGCGGGAGCTGGATCTGGAAGGCCTGGACGCATATCTTGGAGTGAACTATGTTCCCGGCAGCCGGACTCTGATTGCGGGAATCCGCAAGGTGCCGCCGGGGAACCTGCTGGAATGGCGGCGGGGCAAGGTAGAACTGCGGGCGTGGTGGAATCTGCCGGAGCTTAAACCGCGGCGGATTGGGATCGAGCAGGCCAAAGAGGAGCTGGACGGACTGCTGAGGGATGCGGTACGGGAGCACATGGTGGCGGACGTGCCGCTGGGGGTGTGGGCCTCCGGGGGGGTGGATTCATCCGCCGTACTGCATTATGCGGCGGCGGCCGCGAGCGGGCAACTGAAGACGTTCTCGGTTTCGTTTGCAGGGCGAAGTTTCGACGAGAGCCGCTATTTTCGCGAGGTTGCGCGGATTTACGGCACCGAACATCACGAATTCGACTTGAATCCAGAGGCGGAACTAAGGAATGCCATTGAGGCTTTCGCGTATTATTCGGACGAGCCAAGCGCGGACGCGGGAGCGTTGCCAGTCTGGTATCTGTCTCGGATGAGCCGGCGCTACGTGACGGTGGCGTTGAGCGGGGAGGGCGCGGACGAGTTGTTTGCGGGATACACGACTTACCTGGCCGATCGGCTGGCGGGATGGGTTCGGCTGACGACGCCCGCGGCGGGCAGGCGTCTGGTGCGGCGGTTGTTAGAGCGCTACATGCCGGTGACAGACGAAAAGATCGGGCTGGACTACAAAGCCAAGAGATTCATGGAAGGAAGCCTGCTCGATCCGGACGAAGCCCATTTTTACTGGAACGGCACGTTTTCCGGGGAACAGCGAAGGGGCATTTGCGCGGGGGTGGATGGAGGAGCGCTACGGCGGCTGGTAGAGGCGACCCACTTATCGCCAAACGGCCTGCTATCCAGATACCTGGCGCTCGACCAGCATTATTATCTGGCGGACGATATCCTATATAAGACGGACCGGATGAGCATGGCGCATTCGCTCGAAGTCCGGCCGCCCTTTCTGGATCATCGGATCGTGGAATACGCGGCTTCGCTGCCCTCCAAGCTCAAGATCCGCGGTTTTCGGCAGAAGTACGTTCTGCGGGAACTGTTGCGCGGAAAGCTGCCGGACAGCATTCTGGACCGCAAGAAGACGGGCTTCGACATTCCGACGCACGAATGGTTTCGGGGTCCGTTGCGCGAACTGCTGCAAGATACGCTGAGCGGGGACGTACTGACGTCGGCGCCGCTGTTTCGTGAGGCGGCAATTCGGGCGACGATACGCTGCCACATGGAGAGACGCATCAACGCCGGTTACCATCTGTGGGGGCTGTTGACGCTGTTTCTGTGGATGAAGCGCTGGAAGGTAACGGTTCCGTGCGCGGGGGATGCGGCTCGAAGACCGGCGGCCACGGCAGCGCAGTAGACACAGGGCGCTGTAGCCGGCGGGAAATGCCGGTCACAGATTTCTAGAACTTTTCTCAGTATTCTTTTCAACACTTTAGGGCGAAGCCGGCACGGATGCCGACGGAGCCGATGATAGTCTCAAATCAGGAAGAAGAGGGCTGTGGCCTCGCCGAAATGGCGGGGCCTTTTTTATTGGGTGATACACGATGAAGAACACAGGCCATGGCGATACAGCCGCGATGACAGGCTGCGAGGAAGAATCGCAACCGTCGGAGACGCCGGGGGGGCGTACGCTGTCGGAGTTCCTCACGACTCTGCGAACAAACATTGAAACGAAGCTCGAGAAAGAAGAGGTGAAGCCCTCGATTGGCGATTATTTGAAAGTGTTGCAGCTCGAAAGGAATTTTGAGGAACAGCCAGAGGAGATTCAGGTCAGGTGGGTAGAGCCAGAAGAATCTGCCGAAGAGACATAGTTTACGAGCCGCTGCCGGCGCAAAGGGCGTTTCACAAATCGGCAGCGCCGTTCAAAGGATTCTCCGGGCCGATCGGGAGCGGAAAAAGCCAAGCGCTCTGTCAGGAAGCGATTCGCCTCACGTACATAAATCAAGGGCGGATGGGTCTGATTGGATCTCCGACTTATCCCATGTTACGAGATTCGACGCAAGTAGCGATTTTGGAAATACTCGACGCCAACCGCATCCCATACGAAATGAAAAAGGCCGAAAACACGCTAGTGTTGAGCGACACGCGGTCGCGGATCGTGTTTCGGGCACTGGAGGACTTCGAGCGGCTACGCGGGACGAACTTAGCATGGTTCGGTGTAGACGAGTTGACTTATACGCAGGAGGAAGCATGGCTGCGACTGGAGGGACGTTTACGGGATCCAAAAGCGAAGCGGCTGTGCGGTTTTGGGGTGTGGACACCCAAAGGATACGACTGGGTTTACCGGAAGTTCGTACACAGTCCGGCCCCGGGGTACGAGTGCATCCAGGCGCGGCCGAGAGAAAACCGGCACCTGCTGGAACACGTGCCGGACTTTTACAAGCGGTTGGAACTCAGCTACGACGACCGATTCTTCCGGCAGGAGGTGCTGGGCGAGTACGTGAACATGGCGGGAAGCCGGGTTTACAGCGCTTTCTCACAACATGACCACGTCACCACACTCAGCCTAAATTCATGGGAGCGATTGTACTGGGCGCTGGACTTCAACGTGGACCCGATGAGCTCGGTAATCGCGCAGATTGTCGGAAATCAAGTACGGGTGCTGGATGAGATCGTCCTTCGCAGGGCGACCACAGAGGAAGCGTGCGCGGAGTTCCTGAAGCGGTATCCGCGACACGATGTCGGTGTAGTGGTATGCGGCGACGCATCCGGGAGCAATCAGCAGACGACAGGGTCGGCAGATTACGACATTATCAAGGAACACCTCGCGACGCACTCAAACCTGAAGGTGGAATATCACGTGCCAAAGTGCAATCCGCCGGTGAGGGAAAGAATCAATCTGGTCAATGCGAAGCTCCGATCCGCCTCGGGCGTAATCGGATTGTTTATCGATGAGAAGTGTAAAGAACTGATACAGGATTTTGAACAAGTGACTTACAAAACGGACGGTTACCAACTCGACAAAGACCGCGATCGGATGCGGACGCATGTTTCGGACGCGGTGGGTTATCTGGTGTGGCAGGAACTGAAGCCACTGCCACCGATTGGCGGGCAAGCACAGCGAATGCTATGACAACCAACACGATCGACCGGGAACACCCGGAGTATACGGCCAACAAAGGCATGTGGCGACGCTACCGGGACCTATACGTTGGCGGGGAGCAGTTGCGGAAGCGGGCGGCGGACTACCTGGTGCGGCGGCACAAGGAGCCGGGCGACATTTACCTGGAGCGCCTGGCACGGGTGTTCTACCAAAACTACATCGGGTCGATAATCGATTGGTACGCGGCGACGCTGATGCACGCGGCGCCGACGATTCTGCTGGAGGGCGGCGACAGCGCGGCGCAAGGTTACTACAGTGTCCTGAGCAACGATTCCGATTTAAAGGGGACGTGCCTGACGGAGTTTTTAAGGCGACGGTTCGTGGACGCCCTGGTTTGCGGAAGGAGCTACATGGTGGTGGACTTTCCGCGAGCGACGGGGAAAGCCCAGAGCCGAGCGGAGGAAGACGCCCTGGGGCAGTCACGGGCCTATCTGACCGACTACAGCGCCGAGGAAGTTATCAACTGGTCATACGACAGCGACGGAACGCTGGAATGGGTGACGATACGGACGAGCTGCTTGCGGCAAGTACCGGAGGCGGCGGCAAGTTGGGCGGAAGAGACGCGGTGGATCCACTATGACCGCGAACGGTATGCAGTGTTCAGCCGGGCGAAAGAAACCGGTCCAATCGACATTGTGGATGAAGGGCGGCATGGGCTTTCGACCTTACGAAGAGTGCCGGTCTTCCAAATGCGGGTCAGTGAAGGGCTTTGGCTGATGAACAAAGCGGCGCTGCTTCAACTGGAGCACTTCAACAAATCGAACGCGCTCTCGTGGGCGCTAACGATGGGGCTGTTTGCGATGCCGGTGGTGTACTCAGACCGGCCGTGGGCGGATATGGTGGGCGAATCCTATTACATCCAGCTTGGGCAGGGAGACCGATTCGGCTGGACCGAACCCGAGGGGAAGGTCTACCAAATTGCAGCGGACAATCTGACCCAGTTGAAAGACGAGATCTACCGCGTTTGCTACCTCATGAGCCAGGCGACGGGGGGAAACACCCAACAATCCGGCCTAAGCAAGCAACTGGACTTTGCCACGACGGACGAAGTGCTAGGGGCTTACGGGGCGATGGTACGGCAGAGCATCAAACAGGTGCTGGGGGCGGTCGCGGCAGCCCGGCAGGACGGCGTGATGCCAGACGTGGCGGGGATGGATGAATTCGATATCGACGATTTCGGGACGTCGCTCGAAAACGGAGCGAAGTTGCTCGCGCTAGGGGTACCATCGGACACCCTACGGCAGCAGGTGTTCAAGCGTCTGGCATTTCAGTACCTGGCCGACGCGAGGCAGGAGGTGCGCAACCGGGTTGCGCAGGAGATCGACAGCGGGACCAAGGCAGGAAGCTAACCAGGAGTTGAGAAACGTTCATGGAAGAGACCGACGTTCAAGCGATCGTGAGACAGGCGATCGACGAATTTACCAAGACGGAACATGCGAAAAGCGAACCGGCTTATAAGGCGGAATTGCAAGAGGAGCGGAGGCGCCGCGAACAATTGGAAAGGAGAGTAAACGAGCTAGTAGAGGAGAACCGAAGAAGCCAAAAGGTGGCCGAAGAAGCGGAACGAGGCTCAGCAGTACGGAGCGAGTTACAGCGCTTGGGTGTAAACAAAGTCGATCTGGCATTCAAGGCGGTTCAGGACGAGATCGTTCGGACCGGCGACGGGCGATTTGTGGGACGAACCGAGGCCGGGGACGTTCCAGTGCGGGAGTATCTAACAACATTCGTAAACGACAACCCCGAGTTTTTGCCCGCACGCATCGCCGGGGGGACGGGAATGACAGCGACCCAGAAGACGGCAGTTTCGTCGGCGAATGACATCCGGATCGACCGGATTCGGCCGGGAATGCGACCCGAGGAAATGCAGCGCGTCCGAGAGGAAATCGTACGCGTGGCTACACAGGCATTAAAAGGGGCCTGACAGTCAGTAGGGCCAGATTAGACGGTTCTGCCGACCAAGGCAGACGCGAACGGGAAAGACGAACCGCCTTTTAGGCCGCGAGGCAGCGGACGGCTCAGGTTCCCGAGACCAACAACTCAAATAACTTAAGGATACAGAATGGGATCTATTACTTCGACGAACGTCGCAAACGCGATAGTAAAACTGGTGGCGGCGGACGCTTTGCCGGTACTGGTAGGAAACCTGGTGATGGGTAACCTGGTGAACCGGGACTATGAGCCGGTGCTGGCGAACGCCGGCGATACGGTGAACATACCGATTCCACCGACGATGGTGGCAAATAATATCGCCGCCGGCGGGACAGTGACTCCGCAGAACCCGAGTTTGGGGAATGCGCAAATCGTGCTGAATACGCACGTGGAGGCGACTTTTCAAATTCCCGACGTAACCAAAGTGCTGGCCGTGCCGGACCTGCTGAAAATTTACATGCAGCCGGCGGTGGCGGCGATCGCAGAGAGCATCGAAACAAATCTGCTGGGCCTGTACGCGGGTTTCACGACAAATACTCCGGTGGGAACGCCGGGTACGGCATTAACCGAAGCGACGGTGGACGCGGCGGAGACGGCCTTGTTTTTGGCCAAGGTGCCGCCGTCGGCGCCGAAGTTCATCGTGGTGAACGCTGCCGCGTATTCGGCATGGCGGCAGATTCCGCTGTTTGAGGAATTTCAGACCGCCGGAGCGGCAGGTCTAACGGCGTTGGTCGACGGCACGATCGGCAAATACAAAGATTTCTATGTGTTCCGCTCACAGTATGTGCAACAGACCGGCACGACCCCAACAAACACGCACAATTTGGCGTTTACGCGGGACGCCATCGGCCTCGTGATTCGACGCCTGCCCCAGCCTTTGCCGGGAACGGGTGCGATCGCAGAGTACGCGGAGCTAGGAAACTTCGGCATGCGGGTGGTAATGAGCTACCAGCCGAATACCCTGGCGCAACAATTCACCGTGGACGTACTGTACGGGTGCGGAGTGCTGCGCAACGCCGCGGGCGTGCAAGTCAACACGTAGGAGTCCGGGACCAGGGCCATAGGACTGCAAACAAAAGCAGGGTGGGTTGAAGAACCCGCCCTTGCTATTTCAATTAAGGAGATAAATGGATTTAAGAATCTATTACCAAAAAATCCGCGACGCGCAGGCCAAGATTACGGATCCGTGCCCGGTGATTGTGAGCCGCGAAACGCCGGACGGCGGAAAGGAAGGAACGCTCACTGAGGTTCCAGTTGGGATCGCGGCGAAGATGGTCGTGGACGGCGCGGCGCGCCTAGCGACGACGGAAGAAACACGAACTTTCCGGCAAGCTCAAGCGGAGGCCAAGCGCATCGCAGACGAGGCGGAGGCCGCCCGCAAGATACAAGTGACAATCGTGAGCGCGTCGGAGCTAGACCGGCTCCGCGGCGGACAAAAGTCCAATAAAGGGTAGGCGAGCATGGCGCTATTCGTAGATGGACCAGCCGACGGACTCGAGGACCTTTCGGCACAGGATTCTCAACTGCTGACCGTGGCAAGCCTCGAAGGCATTGATGTGTCCGGGAAGGCGCGCGTCGCCCATGAAGAACTCGACATTGAGCTGGAGGTGCTTTTGCGCCGTGTCAGCTACTCAGGAGGGTCCCTATGGTCAGAGGCGACACCAAGTTTGGAGCACATTGTGGTAACTCGCCCGTTGCGCCTGTGGCACATCTATCGGACGATTGAACTGGTATACGCGGATGCGTACTACAGCCAATTGAACGACCGCTACGCCGAAAAGCAGGCGCAGTTTCACCAACTTGCGCGGTGGGCGAGCGACAAGCTGATTCACGCAGGGATAGGATTGGTGTCACTGCCTCTAAGAAAAGGTGAACCGCCAACCGTTACGAGCGCGCCGGGAAACCTCGAAAGCGGTACTTACTACGTCTCGACTGGATGGGTAAACCGGGCGGCGGAGGAAAGCGCCGGGACAACACCGACTGCATTCACTGTGACGGGCACGAGCCTGATGGTGCGGCCGTCTCGTGCACCGGAATGTGCTACGGGCTGGCAGGTTTATCTTGGGACTTCACCGGGCAGTTTGATTCGGCAAAACGGAACGCCGATCGATCTCAGCGCGGCATGGATTCAACCGGACTTCCTTCTGACCGCAGGGACGAGGCCGAGCCGCGGACAGGAGCCGAACTACATCCAGCCGACGCCGCGAGTGTTGGAGAGAGGCTAATGACAGGGAGTGTAGCGGGAGCGACTACAAGTAAGGTGATGCAGCTCATTACGTCGGACTCAGGGATGAATGCCACCTTACAATCGGCGAGTATGCCGGGGCCATTGCCGGTGGACCTTATCAGGACGCAGCAGGTTAGCGCACAGAACGTCTCAGTAGAGATCAGCGACCGGAGCCAGGCTTTACATTATCCTTTGCTGCAGGTTTACTGCGAGAAGGTAAGCAACCTGCTGGAAGAGAAATTCCGGACGTTTTCGGGAAAGGCGCAGATGGCAATAGAGATTCGACATTCTCAGGACCGAATCGACGGATTGGAGGCGGCACTGGCCTGCTACGCGGACGCGATGATGCAAGTGCTGGACTTCAGCCGCGGGGATTGGGGCGACGGCATGTATTACGGGGGTGGGTATCAGGCGGCCTTCAGCGCGGTGAAACATGGGGGTAAGAATTTCGTGCAGTCGGCAAAAGTGATTTTCGAGATTGGAGTGAGCATCAACTAGCATGTCATACATTTCTTCCAATGCAAACCGTTTCTACACGGCGCTAGAAAGCGGATATGGGAGCTTGGCGACGGTTTCGGCCAGCAACCGGATTCCGGCCGTAAAACTGACGGTAAGCCAGAAACTAACGGTGACCGAGCGCAAAGACAAGACGGGAAGCCGCACTTTCACGGGTTTACCGGTGGGGGGACAAAAACAGACGAGCTTCGCATTGAAGACCTATTTGACAAACTGGGTTAGCGCGAACGGAAGCCCGTCCTACGGACCGCTGTTTCAGGCGGCGTTGGGAGCCACTCCGGTATCGGCAACACCGGGCGCAATCAGTTCCGTGGCGGGCGCAACGCTGGTGTTTTCGGGGCCACACGGATTGAGTGCCGGCCAAGCGGTAGCTACGGCGATGGAAATCCGGTTTGTGACCGCAGTGACGAATTTGAACACGGTACAGATCAACGCCCCGTTTACCAACGGACCGCAGGCAGGGGCGGCCTTGTCGACGGCCATCACCTACCTTCCGGCGACGGAATTGCCAAGCGTGACGCTGTACGATTATTGGAGCCCGGCGACCGCGACGCAGCGCTTTCTGGCGGGGGCCGCGGTGGACCAAATGGCGATTGACGTCAATGGCGACTTTCACGAATTCAGTTTCAAAGGAATCGCGCAGGACGTGCAGGACAACGCGAGTTTCGCGGCAGGCAACTTCGAGTTGGAGAGTTATCCTCTAGAACCTGCAGTCGCGGCCTTCGATTATTCGATCGTACCGGGAAATCTCGGGCAAGCGTGGCTGGGCCCGGCGCCGAGCCAGTTTTTCACGGTGACGGCTGCGTCTATCGGTTTGAGCAACGATTTGGATGCGCGTATGAACGAGTTCGGGTCGAGCGTGCCCCAGGCGATTGCGCCGGGCCAACGAAAGGTGGCCGCGACACTTTCGCTGTACAGCCAAGACGACAACGCGACTCAAGCGCTGTATACAGCGGCACGACAGCAATCGCCGATCAGCGTCATGTTCCAGTTGGGAGACACTCAAGGGCAGATGATGGGAGTTTACTTGAGTGGCGTGGTGCCGGTGGTCCCGCAATTTGACGATTCTAAGAACCGTCTGCAATGGAGCTTTCAGCCATCGCGGGCACAGGGCACGGTGGACAACGAAATTGCGGTGGCATTTGCGTAAGCCATGACATACGAAAGCGAGCGAATAGTGGAATCGCAGGTCGCCGCCGGAGTGCGTTTTCGAGTGGCTCGGATATCGTTCGGGCGGCGCATGGAACTAATGCGTGAGGTGCGGGAGCTAGCGCGGCGCAAAGAGTTTCTAGAGAGCGGGCAAGACGCCGAAGGACGGATGGATGCGGCGCTTCTGCAGGGAGAAATAGACAGACTATTCGTAAGGTGGGGTCTACGGGCCGTAGAAGGGCTGGAGCTAGACGGCGAGGTCGCGACACCCGAGTCCTTGGCTAAGACGGGCCCCGAGAACCTATTTCGGGAGGCGCTCGAAGCGGTAAGAGGAGAAGTGGGACTGGCTCCCGACGAACGAAAAAACTAATCGCCGCCTTCCAGTTTTACCTGTCGAACCAGGCCGGATGGAAGTGCGGGGTGTGCAGAAAAGCCGGTCTGGAAAGGAAGCGGCGATGCGGCTGGATTGGCTCGAAGGGTTCGCACAACGGCGAGGCCTTGAGAGAGAAGGAAGGCCGGCCCGTCTGGGCCCGTGGGGATGTAGTTCTACACGTCTGCCCAACGTGGTTTATCACGGCGGAAAGTGCGGAACTAGTGCAGGAATTTTTTGTGCGAAAGCGACTGAGCGGGTTCGACCTAGCCAGGTTGACCGCGCGGCAGGTGGAAGCGTTCGCGATTCTTGACAACGCGTGGATAACAGAGATAAACGATGGCCAGCAAAACACAAGATGAGCTACTGAATACGTTTCTGGCTGTGTCGGGCGACCTATCCCGAAGCTCGGACGATAGCATGCAAGCACTGACTAGCTACGGAGTGACAGGCGGCAGCGCGGCAACGACTTCGGGCGGTCAGAATGTGGAGGGCGGGCCGATCACCCAAACTTCGAGCAGCGGGGCGGGGAGCACCGCGGAGTCGGTTGCGACAAGCGTCCTCGCATCGGGTTTTGGGATTGTGCCACTCATAGGCGGGCTGCTGGGACTGTTCGGCGGCGGATCGGCGAGCACTTCGCCACCGCTGCAATACGAGATGCCAGCACCGATCTCATTCACCAGCGCCGACACGGGGAGCGGTCTCGCGGCGATGGACTACGACCAAACGGGGCTACCGCGACTATACGATCCGGCGGGAAGTAACCAGCCGGTTTCCGCGGGGGCACAGGGCGGCGGGACTACGGTGCAAAGCGGATCGAGCACGCAGGCGTCGAGCACGGCCTCGCCGCAAGTAACCGTCAGTGTCCAGGCAATGGACGCGCAGTCGTTCATGGATTACAGCGGGCAAATTGCGAACGCCGTCCGTAGCGCGATGTTGAACATGAGCTCGCTGAACGACGTTGTCAACGACTTGTGATATGGCGACCTTTCCAACACTAAAAACAGGCGCAGTGGCGCAGTATCCCGCGCAGCGACGGCTACAGTTTCAAAACCAGGCGCTACGATTTGTAGACGGAAGCGAACAACGATATCAGGACTCAGCGAGCGCGCTCCACCAATGGGTGATCCAGCTCAGCCTGCTTGATGAAGGTGAGATGGCGGCGATCGAGAACTTCTTTCTAGCCAATCAAGGGCGATCCCTGAGCTTCGCCTTTACCGACCCATGGGACGGGGCAGCATACCCAACGTGCCAACTCGGAAGCGACAGCGCCGCCCTGGTATCGATCGATACGATGAAGGGCAAAACGACACTCACGATTCTGGAAGTTCGGAGCTGAGGATGCTCACTTACCCACAACTTGCAACTGGCGCGCTGACCCAGTACCGGATCGTCAAGACGCGGCAAGAGCGGACCATTCAGAACACGATGGCGGACGGAAGCGTGATCACCGTAGCCGATCCAGCAGGGGCAGCTGTGCAATGGAAGCTGCAGTACACAGCGCTCTGCGACACGGAGCGCCAGACGCTGGAGCAGTTCTTCACGGCGGCGGTCGGAACGCTGAACGGATTTACGTTTCTGGACCCCTCAGGCAATCTGCTGGCTTGGAGCGAAGACCTGACCAACGTCGTGTGGAGCCCGGCCCCGCAACTCGCATTGGCGGGTGGAATCAAAGACCCTAAAGGCGGCACCAACGCGTGGCAACTGACGAATGACGGCGCGGGCACGCAGAGCCTGACTCAGGTGCTCAACGTACCGACGACATATACGTACACATTCAGCGTCTATCTGAGCGCAAGCCAACCGACAAGCGCAACGCTGCAGCTTGGCGGGGCGACGGCATCCGTCACGCTGTCCAATGCGTGGAGCCGCTATCAGATTACCGGAAGCGGCGACGCGACAGCGACATACATAACCCTTGGCGTCGAGGTACCAGCCGGAGCGGTGGTGAGTCTGTTCGGTCCGCAGGCGGAAGCACAGCAAACAGCCTCCGTGTACCAGAGGAGCACCATTGGCGGGATTTACGACAATGCACGGCTGCAAAGCGATTTCCTGACGGTTACAACGAGCGGCATTAATCGACACTCGGCAACGGTCAACATTCTGTACTATGCAAACAATCTCTGAGCTGAAAGAACAGGCAGTCACCGAAACGCCGCTGGTGCTATTCGACTGCACGCTGGCAAACGGAACACTGGAGCACTGGAGCACGCACGGTGTGACAGTAAACGGGACCGCGTACGCAGCGAGAGTTCTCCGGCACAGCGGCTTCAATATTCAAACAGCCTCCGACCAGGGCGTCGACGGCAGCCCAACGATCGCGGTGTTGCTGGCAAACGCGGATTCGCACTTTTCCGAGCTGGAAATTGCGATCGGCTGGCGGGGGGCGACGCTGACGGTGAGTTTCGTCTTCTATGACCTAGTGAACAACTCCCCGGTCACGGACGCGGCCGTCGTTTTCCAGGGGATTTGCAATCCGCCCGATCAAATTCAGGAATCCACGTTTCGGCTATCCGCAACGAACCGAATGAGTCTACAGCGGTTGTGGCTGCCCGAGGTCCGAATTCAGACGAGGTGTCCCTGGACGTTCCCGTCCACGCCGGCCCAACAACTGGAGGCAGTGAACGGGGGCGCCGACGGGCAATACTCGCTCTTTTACCGGTGCGGCTATTCAGCAGGTCAAGCCGGCGGCACCGGAAACCTAAATAACGGAGCTCCGTTCACCTCGTGCGGCTACGTCATGAGCGACTGTCAGGCGAGAGGCATGCAGCTACGATTCGGCGGTCTGGACTACGTCCCGCCGGCGATCGAAGTGCGTCCTTATGGAAAGAATACGGAAACGTCGGCGCTGTCCGTCAACCAAGCACGATATAACGACTATGTTCCCATGGTGTACGGGACAGCTTGGTACTACCCCTTAGTCACCTTCGCGCGAAACGACGGAAACCTGACACGAATGGAAGTGCTGCTTGGCATCGGGCAGATGCAAGGTGTCGTCACGGTACTGGTGAATGGGATTCAGATACCGCTGGGTGTATCCGGTACGAACATGACCGGGACGGGGTGGTACAACGTCATGACATTGGGAACGCGGGACGGGGCATTCGATCCGAACTTTACGACCAGTAACAGCCAGCCGGCCGGGGACCCGTACGGGAGCATGGCCTACCTTTCCGTGGTGGTGCCCAACAGTATCAGCAATGGCAATACTCTTCCGACGGTGGAAGTTCTGGTACAAGGGCTGCTAATACCGGTATACAACCCAGACGGAACATTTGACAGTAACGCCTTCAGCGCCAATCCAGCCTGGATCCTGTTAGACGTTCTAAGCCGCAGCGGATGGTCGACCAACGAAATCGATCTAGTAAGCTTCGCGACAGCCGCGGCTTATTGCGATGAGCTGATCAACACGGTCGATCTTAATGGGAATGCTATCACGATTCCGCGATTTCAATGCAATCTTGCGCTCCAGAAGCGTAGAAGCGCCGGGGACATGGTTCGAGGAATTCGCAACGCCGCGCGCCTCTACCTCACCTACGGGCCGGCCGGAATCCTCCAGTTAGTGGTGGAGAACACGCTCGCCTTGCAGCAGCCGACACAATCGCCCACCTCCAACAGCACGACGCAGCTAAACGGCGGCTGGCCGGTTTACGAATTCGGCGATGGCAGCACCGGTATTTCCGGCATTTTAAGAGATCAAACCGGAGCGCCCAGCGTTACGCTCACCTCACGGAGCGTTGCAGACACACCGAATTGCTACACGATAGAATTTCAAGACGCGCTCAATGGTTATCAGCAGGATAGCTATACTGTAGTAGATCCGGACGACGTTGCTCTCACCGGGCAACAGACCACGGCGAATCTGCTGGCCCTGGGCCTTCCGAACTACGACCAAGCAGCAAGGATCTTGCAGTTCACCCTCGACAAGACCCTTAGCGGAAATACGTACGTCCAGTTCGATACCAGCATCAAGGCGTTTGGGATTCGGCCCGGCGACATCATTACCATCACCTATCAAAAGGAAGGGTTCAACCGGCAGCCGTTCCGTGTATCCAAGATTTCGCCGGCAACCAACTATCGGACAGCGACTATTTATGCGCAGATCCAAGATGACGCCTGGTACTTAGACACGAATGGGCAGAGTTCCGCCGCACCAGGTACTACGAACCCACCCCAGGGGGGGATCGGTTTGCCCAAGCCGCTTATGGGTGCGGTGCTGGATGCGTATGGCGGCGTCGAGTTCGGAGTGACGGAGACGGACACGGTCGCGACCGACGGCAGCACTCAAGTATACGTCCAGGTAACGTTCGATCCGCCCTCGGCGAGTTCGTCGAACGGGCCGGGAATACCGCTGGTGAATTATGCGGCAACGCTTGGTACTGGCGGCACATTGGCGAGCGGGAAAATCCTGTACTATGCGGTATCCGGCGTCGATGGCTCGGGCAACGAGGGCAGTCTTTCGTTCGTGGTGACGGCGGTCATACCACAGGACAACAGCAGCGTCACCCTTTCCGGCTTGAGCTTCACGCCGGGAACCGCATCCTTTAACGTATACCGCGGCGTAACGCCGGCCAACCTGCTTCGCATTGCGACGACCGTCCCGCTGGCGACTACCTTTACCGACACCGGGCTGAACCCGCAACTGGTGCCCCCGCCGGACCCTAACTTCGACCACGCAAACTTTTACTGGCGAATGGAAGTTCAACCCGAAACCACGGCGACGATATACACGAGCAATACAATTGGCAATAACACCCTTGAGATGACGGCGAACCAGTATCGCGGTCTGACGGTGCGGATCACCCGGGGCACGGGGGCAGGGCAAGAACAAAGTATTGCCGCTAACGACACAACTGTCGTTACACTAACCGCGCCGTGGATCGTAGCGCCGGATGCGAGCAGTTACTTCGTTGTGGCGGAGAGCGGCTGGAGTTTTGGCGCGCTGACCCAGAGCAGTCCCGTTTCCTTCCAAATCCCCAATCTGGGCGGCGAGACCGTCCACTTGACAGGGCGTGCCGCGAATGTCTTGAATCAAGAGCAGGACCCGACACTGGCGATCGTGACGCGGTGGCAGATTGGTGGTGCAGCGGGCGGAGATTCAGCGCCGTGTTTGGTGCCTTCCTTTGCCCTGAACGCCGCGTCCAACGGTGCCGCAGTACTGAGCGGGATTGGATTCACGACTTTGGAAAACACAGACTCCATTTCGTCGGGAACGTTGACGTTGCACTATTGGAACGAACTAACCTCCAGGCCCGTGACGACACTTGCCAACGGCATGGCCGCGACTGACACAGCCCTGACGCTGGCTGTTGCAGGCAGCGCGGCGACGGGAAGTATCCTGCAAATCGATGGAGAGATTCTGACGGTTACGGCGGTGGCCGACAACGGAACGCAGTACAGCGTGACGCGAGCGTCGGATGGGAGCCCGGCGTCGGCACATAATGCCGGGGCCGTAGTCTACCAACTGAGCTCCATGACAGTGATTGTACCGTTTCCCGAAGGGTTCTTCGGAAGCCCGTATTGCGGGAGCTGGAGCTACCCGATTCTTTTGCCGGATGTGAGAATCGGCGGCGCCGAGCTGTGGCTCACGAATAGGATTGGCGATAGTCCAACGGCCAGCGTCTGTTTCACGAACACGGTTGACGAGGGACTGCGAACCTTGAGTGGAGGTCAATACTCCATACAGGTGGATAGCTTTTTGGCCGTCGATCAGTTCGCCGCGCCAGCTCTGGTGGTCGATACATCGCACTCCGTGCGTGACGTCTTCGCAATTCTAGGTACTGCCGCGGACGCAACGGTCAACTTGCAACTGAATCTCAATGGCGCTTGCTGGTGCCAACTCAGCTTCAGCCCCGGAGCAATTGTTTCGGGGCCGCCGGTTATCTGGCAAGGGGGAAGTTGGCTCGCGGTGGACGGGTTTGACCTTCCCGTGCTGACGGCGGGAGCGCAGCTAACCCTTTCGGTATTGTCGGTAGGGCAAACCTATCCGGGCGCGGACCTGACCGTGATCGTACGACTCTAATGGGCGAAATCCTCTCCAAACTGACGCCGAATCACGATCTACAGTGCTACTTTCAGGAGCCCACAGCGATTGCGGCGCTGAGCCAGACCAGTGCCACTGGATTCACCGTGTCCGGATGCTGGCGGCAGCAATTCGACTGGGCGGTGCTTGAGTGGAATCGCGACAACGTATTCGAGCACCCGGCTCTCCGCAATTTACCGGACGGCGACCTCAGCGGGTTAGTGTTGACGTACCAGGAAACGCGAACAAATTGCATCGCAATGGATTCCACCTGGTATCCGACGGTAGACTGGCCGTATCTCCGGATTTGGGCTTGCGCGGGAAGTACAGAGACCGTCTATAAGGTGCCACTGATCAACTACGCCACGGCGATCGACGCCGATACGCCGGCGACAGCGCAGATGACGCTTCAAGGGACGATAACTGCGCTCGATTACATCGAGCTCGCGTGGTTGGACCAACACTTCAATTATCGGGTAACGGGAAGCGACGATTTGAATAGCGCGGCGACGGCACTCGCATCAATCATCAGCGGTTTCTATGAAAGTGGCAAGTCGGAGGTCAACGCCACGGCGCAAGGGGCGGTCATCACCCTGACCTATGACGGTTCGGCGGGCGCGAATGGCAACCGAGTGGGCATCTACGGCACCGTTTATGGCGCCGGAACAGAGACGTGGAGCCCCGCCTCGGCGCTTTTCAGCGGAGGGATATCGCCGCAGAGCTGGCAGGTGAACCTCACTTTCGCCGCACTCCAGGGCTACGAAATCAATTCGGACGGTTCGCTGACGGCGGTTTCAGAAATCCCGACGACGAACGTGCGGAAGCTGCGCTGGACGTGGGCGGCCGATGTGCAAGCGGCGAGTTTCGAAAGAAGTGAATTCGCCGTGGTGGTGGCGAACTGGACTGTCAGCGGAACCAATCTTACTTACAGAGTGGCAGGCCCGGGCAGCCGGCGGATTGAGGACGACTCGACGGAACTGGTGTACACGGGATCGTGGACCAGTTCAACCGGCCTGGTGCCCTCGGGGCAGAGTAACTTCTCCGGCGGATCGATCCATTACACAACCACACAGCAAAGTGTCGTGGCATGCCAATACACGGCCAGTAGCGCCCACACGTTGTATTTGGGCACGCTGATGGCCGTTGACGTGGGCTCTGCAAGCGTACAAGTCGACACGGCCGCCGCCATCACGTTGAACCTGGAACTGGCGGGGGAGGTCGAGTTGGTGCGTGTGTCCCTGGGGGAGTACGCGGCTGGAACTCATGCGGTAACGATCACGAATACGGGTGCCAACGGGACATACTTGTATTTCGACTTTCTGGAACTCGCACTTCCGACAGAAGCGCTGCCAAGCTTCGGCTTGACTCCAAAGACCACGGCAGCGACGGACTGGGATACGAATCACTCTTTGGCACTGGCGCCGGAGCGGACAGCGTGGTTGATCGACACGCTCGGATTTCACGGCAGAGCGAATCACTATGCCGGGGCTCTTTGGTTTTACGAATTGGTGTGCCCTGCGAATCGGTACGCTTCCGGCACGGTCACATTCGTGGGCGCTCCCTCCTTCGGCGGGACTACGGAACTGGTGCTGGATAGAACTACTACAATCAGCCATCTGAACCTGTTTGGGGATACCGCCGCGAGCATTGCCACCTGCTTTGCGCTACTGATTAATCAGGGCTCGACCGAAGTATGGGCCGCGGCGAGCGGAGCCGCGCTTACTATCACGGCGCGGGCGGTGGGAAGCGGAGGTAACAGCCTGAGCGTCTGGCCGAGCACGGGAGACTCGGGTTTCACGGCCACTGTCAGCGCGCCGACATTGACTGGCGGTACAGATGGCACTTGGCTGACCGACCTCACGGCCACGCCTAGGCTCAACCGGGCTGCGAGGGATTGGACGAGGAGTTTTCTGACGGCGCTGCAGGGCTACGGGATCGAATCAACAGTCTCCTTCAGCATGGAATTGGGCAACGGCGACGATACGCCGACCGCGGGCATCGCCCAGTGCTATCCCGACGGGTCCGCGGTGTGGGTAAACACCCCCGCGCTGCAGACGAATTTCAGCCCGGCAAGCCTGGCGTTCTGGCAGCAGGTTTACCTCGATATGGCTAATCTCATGGCCGCCGCGGGTGTGACTCCGTACCTTCAATTCGGCGAAGTCCAGTGGTGGTATTTCGCCTCGGCCAAGTACGGGGGCATGCCATTTTACGATACCTACACCACTAGCACTTTCCAATCGACGTACAACAAAGCTATGGGGATTATCACGAGTGAGGATGCCGACCCCACGCAGTATCCGGACGAGTGCCAGCTTCTACCAAGCCTTATCGGATCGTTTACCAGCTCGATCCGGGCTTTTGTGCGTCAGACACAACCGGGGACGAAATTTGAGGTGCTGTATCCTCCAGACACCAATGATACAGCGCTGGATGCGATTATCAACTATCCGGTTAACGACTGGACACCGGCAAATCTATCTTGCCTGAAGACGGAGAACTTTACTTATACAGGAGACAGGGACCTGGACGCCGCCCGAACATCGATCAAGCTGCCGGGGATGAATGGATTTCCGGCGGCGCAGAGCAGCCACCTGATCGGCATCGGCGACTACACGACGCCATGGCAGCGCGAATGGAGCCTGACGCTGGCAGGGGGCGATGAGTCCGCCGTGTTGTTCGCGTTGGACCAGTTCTGCCTTATCGGATACAGTCTGCCTATAGCGCCGCCCACTCGGCGTTCGTGGTATCTAGGTAGTTAGCGCGCGTGGCGAAACCGCTCCCTAAGGGTTGCTGCAGGCCGAACTCGCGCCTGAATCGATCGCCAGGCCCGGTTCTAAAGCGAGATACCCGCAGGCAAGAACCACCAGAAACATCGTAAGCACCTCGGAGTCCCCCAGGTTGTATTCGACCACACCCTCCACCATGGTGGCTAAGATGACAGCCACGGCTCCATGAAGCAGGAAGCGGCGGTTGGCGGGAGCGCGCGGGAGTGTGCGGAGGCCGCGGCTGAAATCGACCAAGGCTTGAGCCAGGAGCCACACCATCATCAGCATGGTGGGAATTCCACGGTCGGCCGCATACTGCAAGTAGATGTTGTGAAGGTGGCCATAGAAACCGTCCGGCAGTGGCCGAGGAATATCGGCGGGTACGGAATCGCGAAAGCGAAGTTTCACGACATCGGGCCCGAGGCCGAGCAGGGGGTGCTCCTCAATGAGCCGGATCCCGGTGCGCCAGGCCACCCAGCGAAAGCCATTGGAATCGTTCTTCCCCGGGCGCACCATGCTCACCTCACGCTCGCGAATGGCCGCTGGTGAGATCAGGAAGGCGGAGAACGCCAGTACCGGCACGGCCCACATCAACCTCCGCTTCCAGGACCATAACAGATACAGTCCGGCTGCCGCGGTCGCAATCCAGACGCCGCGTGTCTCGGCGAGACAAAGCGCCAAAGCCATCAAGGCCGCGGCAGTCGCCGAAAGCCACCATCGCCGGCGACCGCCCGGAGCGAACAGAACAAAAGCCGAGAGCATGATCAACGCGAACATCTGTTCGGCAGAGTAGGTATTCCAATGGTTCGTGAACCCGGTGATGCGGCGGGCAACGTAATAGTCGTAGAAGGTCTGCCCCAGGCGATGAGCCTCGCGAACCTTGGCGGCGAACTGCAGCACACCCAACGATGCGGTGATGGCGCCGAATCCCCCCCAAAGCACAAACAGCCCGCGGATCCATGAAATGTCGCGCAAGAGGGAAAACACGACCAGCAACTCGCCGAACACATAGAATTTCTTGATCTGCGGGAACCCTACCGAAAATTGGCCATTCGCCAGCCAGGAGACGACGGTGCCGAGCATGAACAACGCCAGCGGCAGTCGAATCCCCGGGAGGCGCATCTTTTCCCCGGAAAGGAACAGCGCGGCGAGCGCCAACCCCAGCAGGATCTGCGACGCAGCAATGGAAAAGAGAATGGCCACCGCGGATGCGAATGTCAGCCATCGCGCGGCCACGGCCCAAAAAGATCGCGGCAAGCTCATGGGAACTGAGATTTCAGTATGACAGAGCTTGCCGGGCCCGGCTATGCGCGGCGCTCGGAACCCTAGTCAGGCTCTGCAGCCCCTAGGGGGCATTCACCGCCTGCGCCGGCACCATCTCGATTCTGCCGTCGGACCCGACACGCACGCCCATGGCGAGCACGGGACCGGATCCACTGACTACCAGCGTACCTTGGGTGTTACCGAACCCGGCGGCGGACTTCGACATAGGGATGGCGCCTTGCTGTCCGGCGGGTATTGCGATCTGGCCGGAGCCAAGAGCCTTGCCGGTGTTGTCGTAAATGGCCAGGGACAGATTGAGAGAACTGGCGCTGGGATTGTACAAGTATGCCGTGGTAGTGGCGCCGGACGTGGCGTTGAACGGCATTACGAAAGGCGGCGTCAGGGCGGCGGACGGTGCGACCTCATCCACACCGACCTGCGCCATAATTGCCAGCTTCTTGGACGGGTCGCCCGATTGCAGGATGGCGAAGCCTTGTTTCGAGGGGCTGGAGGTTCCGGAAGTGGCCACTACGGTTACGCCGTTGGCCGGTAGAATCAGGTTCTGCCAAGCCGCAGTCGATGCGCCCACAGGCAGAGTTAGAGACACACCGTTGTCGGAGAAGAAGGCGATGGAGGCATTGGTGGCGGTTGCATGAGGATTCAGAATCGTGAACATAGTGCTCACGCCGCCGCCATCGGCTACGAACGGCACCACGACGGTCGGACCGCCGGACACGGGCGCAGGAGCGGTCACGGTCACAGTCACGGCAACCGAAGCGCTGGCCGAGCCCGAACTGACATTGATCGTGCCGCTGTAAGTACCGGCGGCGCTAAAGGCCTGGGTGTTGTAAGTAACTCCGAACGTAGCGGACTTACCCTGCGCTGCGGTGGCGCTGGCGGCGGAGAGAGCGATCCACGTCTGACTGGCTTTGAGTGTGAAGACCGTCGCCGCAGAAGCGGTGGTAGTCAGGGTGACCGTCTGCATGGATGGAGCGGCCGTCCCCGTGGCCCAGGTACTGGCCAGCGCTGTGGGCCAAACACCCACCGTTGGCGCCGGGTTGGAGCCCGAGTTGCCCGAGCCGGATCCGGTGGAACCGCCCGAAGTGCCACCCCCCGCCGGAGCCAGGTATTGGCTGAGTTGCGGATACGCTACGGAAAAACGGGCGTACCCTGCAGTGAACGGAGAAATCGAGCAAGCGCTTCCGGACGGCGCATAGGTTAGCGTGGCGACGATCAACTGGTCGGAGGTAAACAGCGGCGACCCCGATGAGCCCGGCTCCACCCGCCCCTGAGTCTCCTCGATCTGGTAATACATGTCTGCCGGCGCGGTGTCGGTCCCGATCTGCTCGGTGGCGTCCGGCGTCCGCACACCGAAAGAGAGGCGCGTGTAGTCCGCCTCGGGATGGTGAATGCCCGTCACCGTCGCGGAGGTTGGGGTCGCGCCTGACGAAAGCGGGAGCACGCTCGTGCTTGGGCTCCACCCCAGGAATACCAGGTCGATATTGGGAATCGAGGACAATCGGATCAAGCTGTAGTCGCCTTCCTCAATGGTCCCGCTGGCGAGATAGGTCGCGCCTAAACTGGTGGGAAGGTTGGACAGACTGGGGGGTGTCCCGTTGCAGGTTGAAGTCTGATATTTCCAGTAGACCTCTACCGTGCTCGCCATGGCTGCGCTCGAAATGCAATGGCCGGCGGTCAGGAAATATGGTTTGGAATCGTTGTTGGTATTGTTCACCAGCGATCCGCTGCAGGCGTAGGTGGCGCCGCCACTCTCGAAAATATACATGCCCACCGACCCCGCTACCGAAACCCAACTCGCGTAACAACTCACATCCAGCTCGCAGGCGCCCGCGGACATCAGTTGCTCGACCGCATTGAGGTGCGAAATGCCGGCTATGGTGAATGGAGGCGCCGCGCCGGGCCTGTCGGTTTCGTATTCGATCACGACCGTATCCGAAAAGATCGCATGGCTCCAAAACGAGCCGCTCCCGTCGATGCCCGCTCCCGCATACGGGCCGGCCACCTGCGAACGATCGGCGGCGTAAATCCAGACGTTGCCGCGGTCCAGGTGGAAGTTCGAGAACTGGACGCGAATCCCCTGGGCGCCATCCGAGCGCAATGCCAGACGCCACACCGCTTGGCCCGATGGGAGCGTGTCCCATGCCCCTTCGCCTTCCCATGCCAAATACGGGCGGCGCTCCACTCCGACCATCGTCCGACGCGGATCCCGCCCACCCACTTCGGCTTCGTCCCGGCGCAACTCCCCCAAATCGAGCGCTGCAGGCGCGGCCAGCGACGCTTCCCAACTCAGCGGGCGCGCCGTTTCGCCGGACACCTCCGTCACTCTGTGGTGCACCAGCGGACCGAGCGGGTTCACCTGAGCATGCAACGCCAACGGCAGGAAGGACAGTACGGCGATCCGGCCTGCGAGCGTTCGGCAAGTATTGGTCATACGTAAGACTCATCGGATCGCCGCGTTTTGGCACAGACTGAGTCGCGCTTGACATTATGCTGAATCAAAGAGGCGATTATCTGTAATTACCGGCAGGCGAACCGCCACGCCGCCGGCGAGTACTCCATGAAGGTAATCGGTACAATGGGTACCTGACAAATCAGGCGTATCTGGAATAAACTCAGGACACGGCATGTTGTCGGCAGGCGACCATTCCACGCTTTTGGAGCGGCACTTCGAAAAGGAAGCCGCTTTCTGGCGAGAGATTTACGTCCAACCCACGTTATACGGCGAGCTTTACCGCCGGCGGCTGGCCACGGCCCTAAGCCTGATCGCCTCGGTCGATTTGCCGGCCGGCGGACGCGCCGTTGAGATCGGTTGCGGAGCCGGCATGGCGACCGTAGCCCTGGCCAAACGCGGCTGGCGGGTGGAGGCGGTGGACATCGCTCCGCGCATGGTCGCACAGACTCAAAGCGCAGTGGAAGCGGAACGGCTTTCCCATCTGGTCCGGGTGCGACGGGGCGACGTCAACCGTCTCGACCTTCCACTCCGGTCTTTTGACCTGGCCGTAGCCGTAGGCGTGCTCGAATGGATGCCGCGGCTGGACGAACCGCTGGCAGGGCTGGCGGCGATCCTGAAACCCGGCGGTCGCCTGATCGTCAATATCGATAATTCGCGCGCCCTGCACTGTTGGCTGGATCCGCGCCTGCTGCCGATAGCCGGCCCGGCCAAACGCCTGGCTTTGACCGCCGCCCGCCGTTTCCGCTGGATCGGCGACGAACCGCGCCCCACCACCTGCTCGCGCTCCCGTCTGCGGCGGGCCTTGCACGCCGCCGGATTCCCGTCGGCAGTCGACTATACCATCGGTTTTGGCCCCTTCACGTTCCTGGGGCACCCCCTCTTTTCGGAGGCTCGCGGCCTGCGGATCGACCGGCAATTGCAATCGCTCGCCGACCGCGGCGTGCCGCTGCTCCGCCGCGCCGGATCGACCTCGGTCGTGCTGGCCCGGAAGGCGGACGATCGTGTTTGATGGCTCGACTCCGGTCCTGGTAGTCCGCTGCTCGCGTCCCGGAGGATTGGCGGTCACCCGAACCCTGGGCCGGCTGGGCGTGCCGGTCTTCCAACTGGACGCGCACCGCGCCGCTCCCGCTTTCCATTCCCGCTATTCCCGCGGCCGCTTCCGTTGGGACCTGGAAGCTCATTCGCCGAGCGAGTCGCTACGGTTCCTGGCCGGTGTCGCGGGCGCCATCGGGCGCCGGGCGATACTGATTCCCACTTCCGACGGGACCGCGCTGTTCGCCGCCCGCCACGCCGCGGCGCTCGAGCGGCACTTCCAGCTTTGCGGTCCCACGGCGGAGCAGGCCGACGCACTCACCGATAAACGCCGCATGCAGGCGTTGGCCTCCGCCGCCAGCGTTCCGACCGCGCTCACCACCTTCCCGCGTTCGCTGGCGGAAGCGCTGGCCCAACTGGAAACCATCCGCCTGCCGTTGCTGTTCAAGGGCGTTACCGGACGCAGTCTGGCTCCCGCCGGCGGGCGCAGGATGTTCCTGGTCCGGACCCGCGAGCAACTGGCCGCGCTCTATGCCGCGTCTCGGCCCGGCGAATCGAACCTCATGTTGCAGCAATACATCCCCGGCGGCGAAGACGCCAACTGGATGTTCAACGGCTACTTCGACAACGCGGGCCGGTGCCGGATCGGATTCACCGGCCGCAAGCTGCGCCAATGTCCGGCCTACTGCGGGCTTACCAGTTTAGGTGTGCTGGCCGACAACCCGGCCGTGCGCGATCTGGCCGCCGGCTTCCTCTCGGGGATCGGCTATCGAGGTCCGGTGGATATGGATTTTCGCTTCGACCGGCGCGACGGCACCTACAGACTCCTCGACGTGAACCCGCGCGTGGGCGCCACCTTCCGCCTGTTTGTCGACGGCAACGGCAACGACGTGGTCCGCGCCATGTATCTGGACATGACCGGGCAAGATATCCGCGCCGCCGCGCCGTGCCATGGCCGCAAGCTGCTGATCGAAGATTGCGACCTGGTCAGTTCGGCGCGCTATTTCCTGGATGGCCGGCTGGGCCTGAGAGAATGGTTCCGCTCTCACCGCGGCGTCGACGAGCGCGGCATTCTTGCCGCCGACGATCCGGCGCCGGTATTCTGGACCGCGCTTCGCAACCTGGAAGCGCTTTGCCGCAAGCCGTTTGCCGCCCGAGCCGGAGCGCAAGCCGCCGGCTTTACTGGCACCGGAATTTGAACCAGCCAACGGCCGGCTCCCATACCGGATCGATCCCAAACCCGGGTGCCGAATTCCCGGAGCCCGCGGCCCCGGCCCGTATGGGCGCTAAAATGGCGACAGGTCCTTATGCTGGATATGCTCAAGCAGGCCCGCGCGGCGTTTTCGCTCCTCAATCCGCAGGAGGTGCTGCACCGGGCGCGGATACCGGTGCGGATTGGCCTGGTGGCGGCCGACGGGTTTGGCTATGCGCAATTGGAGGATTTCCTGGCGTGCCGGCCGGGAGACGCTAACGTGTCCCGCGCTTCCGATCCGGTGATTCCCGACGACGTGGAAGTGGTCCTGTGCGCACCCGGTATCGACGTTCCGCGCGGCGCGTTCGGACTTCACCCCGACCCCACCGCTACTGTAGTCGAGATTCTCAGCCAGCGCGAAGAGTTCGAGCTGGCTTTGGCGCGCCGGTTTCCGGTGTTCCGTAAAGCCGTGGTGGATGGGATCGTTCACGCCGTGGCCAAGGAAAACGCGCTCTTTGCCATTACCACCGCGCTGCCCGACGTTTTGCCCAACCTGATCGAGTTGCCCTGGGCAGTCGGAGAGTGGGCTTCGGACACGACATTTCTGACCGTCAACCAGGTACGCATGGCGTTCCAAATCGCCGCCGCCAGCGGCGGCGAGGTCGGCTTCCAGCACCAGAAGGCCGAGATCCTGTCGATTGCCGCCGGCGCATTCGGCTGGCGGGCCATCGCCCGCGAGTTGGCCGGCAAGATCCCCTTTGGTGGTGGATTGATCCCCAAAGGAGCGATCGCCTATGCCGGCACGTACGCAGTTGGCAAGGGCCTGGAGAAGCTTTATAGCGGCGGCCGCGGGTTGACGCGGGGCCAGTTCCGCGAGCTGTACCATAGCGCGCTCGACCGGGGGCGCCGTGTGGCCGGCAAACTGGTCGGCGGAGGCCGCCAGCCTAGAACATTACCGTAAACCGGACGCCCGGGCGGCACGTCGTACAATGGGAGAGATTTCCGGGGGAGATTATGCGCCTGCTATATCTGGTGATGGGTCTGGCCCTTGCGACCACCGCTTTCGCCGACGTCATCACTCTCAAGAACGGCCGAGTTATCAACGGCACCTATCTGGGCGGTTCGCCGCGCCAGGTCAAGGTCGAAGTGGCCGACCAGATCATGACACTCGAAGTGTCGGATGTTGCCCGCATCGAGTTCAGCGGCGCCGCCAACGGCTCGAGCGCACCGGCCAACGACCCCAACCAGCCCACCCTGCGGAGAGCCCAGCCTCAGTCCTATCCCCAATCCTATCCTAGCGATAGCGGCCAGCCAACGCTGCGCCGGGCGGACACGGCGTCGTCGTCTTCTTACCCGTCTTCCTCACCCGGTTCCGACGATCCCGACCGTCCCACGCTCAAACGCAATACCACCATCCTGCACCCGGACGACGATAATTCCGTCTCGTCGCCCTCTAACGGTCCCGCGCCGCCGCGCGCTCCGGTGGAGCTTCCCGCCGGCACCAGCATCTCCGTGCGCATGATCGACGCCGTGGATTCGAGCCAGGCTACCGTCGGACAGACCTTCCGCGCCAGCATCTCCGATCCGCTCACCTACAACGGCATGACGCTGGTTCCCCGCGGCGCCGATGCCGTGGTCAAGCTGGTGGATGCGCACGATTCCGGTAAGCTGACCGGGAAGGCCGACGTCACTCTGTCGCTGTGGTCGGTGAAGGTGGATGGCAAAATGGTGGACGTCAACACGCAGACCATCTCCAAACAAAGCGACTCGGGGAAGGGTACCAAGACCGGAACCATGGCCGGCGGCGGAGCGGTGGCCGGCGCCATCATCGGCGCCATCGCCGGCGGCGGCAAGGGTGCCGCCATCGGCGCCGGTAGCGGAGCCGCCGCCGGCACCGGCGTGTCCGCGATCACCAAAGGTCCCGCGGTGAAAGTGCCCTCGGAAACCGTGCTGACCTTCTCGCTGGAGAACGCAGTCACGATCTGATCACGGCAGCATCTGGTATTCGAGGGTCTCCAGAGCTTCGCGGTTTAAACGCCGGGCGTGACGGTTGATAATCGCGATGTCCCTGCGGTCCCGATGAGATTGTTCCAGGCGAGCGAGATAGACAAGCGCGGCCCGCTCGAGAAAGGCGGACCGGTTGGAGTCTATCCGGTCGACCCGCTCCAGGAGGTCCGCCGGAAGTGTGATCGATGTCTTGACTCGCACAAGATAATTATACTCCGCGAAGGCTGCTGAAGCCGGCTCACGGTGCCGATGGGAGTGGGGTATTCGCCGCCACGTACAGCACGATGGCGATTCTGCCGGAGTCTTCCAGGCGATGATATTCCAGTGCGGTATCGCCCGCACGTAGCGTGGTGCTTCTGAGGGGGACCTCTGCGTTGCCCACCTTGAGGCGGACGCGCTCGAGTCGTACGCGCATCGCGTTGCCATCGTTTCCAGGCTCGCTGACGTAACTTGCCTGGGCCTCCGCTCTGGAGCCGGCTTTGGCGACGACCACGCCGCCCACTTGAAGGTCGCTGGCAAGCACGAAGGCGATCGGTCCCGCGTTTGCCGCCGTCTTCGAACTCAAGTCTTGGACAGAAATCAGCGATACCGGCGTTCCTTCGCGCAGAATCGGCAGGGACGTGGATGCCGCCGCGCTTGGCACGTGGGTGGTGAGCTTGCGTAACACGAACTCTTCGGCCAAATGGCCTGCCGCTCTGCCGCCGAAACCCTCCAGGACGTTATGAAAGAGCCGCAGTTCGGTTCGCGAACTGGCGGGATAGTAAAGGGTGGAGATCTCACTGGACGCCAGACCGCCCAGGACATCGGAATAATCGGCCTGCCAATGTCCGTTATCGCCCTTGCAAACGAATGCGGTCGCGATGGCATAGAGGAATCGCGAGCGGACGCTGCCGGTGCCCTTGTAGAAGTAGCGTGGGTCCTGATGAAAGACCGACTGGGTTAGCACGTGGCCAATCAGGGTGTCGGTCACCCGGTTGGCGTATTGCGCCCCAAACCGCTTGGCATACCCTTCCGTTCCCTGGCCGAACTCGCGGTAGGTGTTCCGCTTCTGCTGAATTCCGGCGGCGATCCCGGTACCCAACAGCCGAACCGGATCGATAATGGTCTTCCAGCCAAGCTGAAACTTCTGCGCCGCGGTCAGCGGAGCCGGATTCGGTTCATAGGCGACGAAGAAGTGCGGAAATATGCCTAACAGACGCTGCTGCTCCTCGGCCTTCACTTGCTCGGTCGCCAGTTCGTGCCGCGAGAGGCCGACGTCCACCTTGCTGGACGCGGAAGCCACCTGCAGTACGGCGGGCGGCAACGGTCGATTCTGTCCCGCAACCACCGTAACGGTTGGCGCCTTCCAAACCGCGAACCCACCGGCGTTGATCGTAATGGCGTAGCTTCCCGGCGGCACGGCGGAAAAGTGGAAAGATCCAGCTTCGTCGGTGATGGTTGTGCGCAGGCCGGCGGACGCGCCAGCTTCCAATGTGACAACCGCGGCCACTACCGCCGATCCGGAACTGTCCGTCACCGCACCCTGAATAGCGCCGGCGACGGGCGGCACGTCCTGGGCCGCGGCAGGTTGGGCGCATGTCAATCCTGGAATCGACAGCATCCAAATGACCGGCACGAAGCACGCAATCGCCGGGCGAAAAGTCCGCCGGCGCGCCGCTGGCCTAGTTAACCAAACCGTAAGCCGGGATGTCGTCATCCGCCTCCCCGTACGATTTATAGCAGGAACCGAAAGGCATTGTCGCCTACGCGCCCTCCTCAGCTTCACCATCCAGGTTGAGCCGGGTTACGCTGTCCCACGCGAGAATCTCCCGAGAAGAAACCCCTCGCTTCCGCCACTATTCAAGTGGGATCGCTTTGAGGCCGAGAAGTTTACCAGCCGCGGCGGTTCGCAAAATGGTATAAATCAAGAAAAGTCGCTTGTGTTGTCAAGATACGGAAAGAGCGGAGGGATTTCCTCGCTCCCTGCGCACACGTCCGGTTCCGCGGCGGTCTAAAGCCGTAGAGCCAGCCGCGCTCTCCCCCTTTTCCGCGTCCAAGAGAAAGTCGAGGTATCGAGAACCGTGTACAGGGTTCTTCCGGGATTGGTCGTATTGGTCGGTGTCGGTTCGCTCGGGGCACAGAACGTAATCGAGACGGCGGCCGGGGGAAACCCTCCGATTACGCCTGTTTCCGCCGTCTCCGCATCCATCGGCGATCCGCCGCGGGTGGCGCTCGACGGCTCCGGCAATCTTTATTTCGGCGGCCTTCATTCCGTCTTCAAGGTCGATACCTCCGGTACGCTCACCCGCATCGCCGGTAACGGCCGCGCCGGCTACCTGGGCGATGGCGGTCCCGCTACCGCCGCCCAACTCGAATTTCCGGCCGGAATTGCCATCGACCCCGCCGGCAACGTCTACGTCGCCGATCGCGACGCCGCCGTCGTCCGCCGCATCTCCTCAAGCGGCGCCATTTCCACCTACGCCGGCACCGGTGTCCCCGGCTATAGCGGCGACGGAGGACAGGCCGCATTGGCTCAACTGACCGGCCCGCTGGGCGTCGCTCTCGATGCCAATGGCAACCTCTACGTGGCCGATGCCGGCAACAACGTCGTGCGCAAGATCTCCGCCAATGGAACCATCGCCACCGTGGCCGGCAATGGCGTGCCCGGCTTCACCGCCGATGGCGTCCAGGCCACCGTCACCAGCCTCAATTCACCGGAAGGCGTGGCTGTCGATGCCTCCGGCAATCTTTACATTGCCGATACGGTCAACGACCGCGTCCGCATGGTGTCGCCCGTGGGAGTCGTCTCCACCGTCGCCGGCACCGGCCTTTCGGCCGTCTACGGCTCCATCTGGGACAACACCGGCGTTTCCACCACCACCGGCGATGGCGGCCCGGCGACCGACGCCGCTGTCGTCCTGCCCACCGATGTGGCCGTCGATCCCTCCGGCAACGTCTACATAGCCGACTACGGCAACGGCCGCATCCGCCAAGTCGTCAAAGGCACCATCAATACCCTCGCCGGAACGGCCGATGGCGCACCCCTCGAAATCGGGCAGTTGGCCGCTTCCGAACAGCTCAACGGGCCCACCGGCCTGGCCGTGAACGCCGCCGGCATCCTCTATTTCGCCGAAGGCTCCATCGGCACCGGCTCCGGTCTCGCGCCCGGCGATTTCCGCGTCTGGGAAATCAATTCCGCCGGTCTGCTGGTAGCCGCCGCCGGCAACGGCATCGAAAGCTACTCCGGCGATGGAGCCGCCGCCGCGGTAGCTCAATTGAACAACCCTGCGGGCGTTGCCGTCGATTCCTCCGGTAACCTCTACGTCGCCGACACGCTGAATCATCGCGTGCGGAAGATCTCACCGGCCGGCACGATCACCACCGTCGCAGGCACCGGCGTGGCAGGCATTTCCGGTGACGGCCGTCCCGCTACCAGCGGCCAACTGAATAGCCCCATGGGCGTTGCCGTGGATGGCAGCGGGGTCCTCTACATCGCCGACACCGGCAACAACCGCATCCGCATGGTCGCCGTGGACGGAACGATTTTCACCCGCGCGGGCAACGGCAACGCCGCCTTCTACGGCGATGGCGGGCTGGGCGCCTTCGCCTCCGTGCATGCGCCCCAGGGCGTCGCTATCGACGTCCATGGCAATGTCCTGGTGGCCGATACCGGCAACCAGCGCATCCGCAGCATCACTCCCGATGGCAAAATACACACCGTGGCCGGCAATGGCCAGCAGGGTTTCTCCGGCGACGGCGCCGCCGCCGCCAATGCCGGGCTCAACCTGCCGGCCGCCGTCGCCACGGATGCCGCCGGCAATATCTACGTCGCCGACACCGGCAACAACCGCCTGCGCGCCATCTCCCCGTTGGGAAATATCTCTACCATTGCCGGCAACGGGTCGGGTTCCGTGCTCAACGCCCCTCAGGGTGTGGCTGTGGATGCCTCTGGCGATCTGTTCATAGCCGACACCGGCCATAACCAGATCGACGAGATCCCATCCGGCGGACAATTGACGACCATCGCCGGTACCGGCGTCTGCTGCTATTCCGGCGACGGTGCCTCCCCGGCCGCCGCCGCGCTCAATCTGCCTCAAGGTCTGGCGGTCGATGCTTCAGGCGACCTGTTTATCGCCGATTCCGCCAACAACGCCGTGCGCGCCATCGAGCCCGCCTCCGGCGCCCCGTCGATCGCCGCCGTGGTCAACGGCGCCAGCGGCCAATCCGGCGCCCTGGCTCCCGGTGAAGTGGTGGTCGTCTACGGCTCCGGACTCGGCCCCGGCACTCTCGCGGCCGCGCCCAACGGCGTCCCCCAACTGGCTAACACCAGCCTCTTGTTCAACGGCGTTGCCGGCGAGATGCTTTACGCTTCCTCCGGCCAGCTCTCGGCCATTGCGCCAGCCGGCTTGAGCGGTTCCACGGTGACTGTTACGGCTGTCTATGGCGATGTGGAATCGCCCTCGCCCGTGCTCTCCCTAGCCCCGGCCGCGCCCGCCCTGTTCACCGCCTCGGGCACCGGTTCCGGCCAAGTCGAAGCCCTCAACCAGAACGGCTCTTTGAACAGCGCCGCCAACCCCGCCCCCGCCGGCAGCACCGTCACTCTGTTCGCCACCGGCCTGGCCACCGGGTCCACACCTGTAGTCGTCGTCCAGGGCCTGACCGCGGCCGTGCAGTCGGTCTCCGCCGCCGCCCAGGGTGTCGTCCAGATCGTTGTCCAGATTCCGACTATCCTGACCGCCGGTGCCGCCCCGGTCTTCCTCGATTCCGACGGAGTCGCCAGTCCCCCCGGCGTCACCATCGCCATTCAGTAGAAAGCTGTCAGCCATCAGCGGTCAGCGCTCAGCCAAACCTCGTGGAGCGGACCCTTCAGTCTGCCACGCCGGGACTCCTCCCGGCGCTCTTGGTTGCGGCTATGCTGCGCTGCGGGGCAGGATGGTATCCTGCGCGGCGGTTGTCTACCGCCGCCTGCCGGCCCTGTAAACGCAGCAGCGGGGCCGATTGACAATCGGCCGCGGCTTACCAAGCCGCCCCACAAAGACGGGCACTGCACGTACACCCAGATTCGAGTAGTTCTGCCGGTGAATCCCGTCGGCGACCACCCTTATGTCGCGCACCCGCGCCGGCGGGGGCACAAGCATCCCCAAGCCGGCCGGTCTGTGCTACGATCAAGCCGATGGCGGACTTCAAGCCGAGGCCGGGAACCTTCTTGCCGCTCCTGGAATTCTCGCAGCGGGAGAAATCCGCGGCACCATCCCCGCCGGCAAGCCCGGTGACGCTGCTCGAGATCCTGGGCCGCCAAGTGCAGCAGGCCCTCCCCATGGCCGACCTGCAGACGCTCAGCGGGATCGAGTCCGGCCGGTACCGCGAGTCCCTCAAGAGTTTGCGCGATGCCGGTTTTGTCGCGATCGAGGGCGACCCTCTGGCGGAAGTGGTCCGGCTCACCGAGCGCGGCGCCGAAGTGTCGCGGCTGGCGCGGCCCGCCTGAAGCCTCATGGACTGGCTCTGGCTCGACTGGGCCGCGGTGGCGGCGCTGGGCGGCTTGGTGGGGGCCAGCGAATTAATCTCGCGCTATAAAGACGATCCGATGGCGCGCGCTCCAGGCGTAGTCCGGGATTCTCTATATCGCCATCAACAGTGCCGCGTCCGTGGCCGTGCTCGGCCTGATCCACGCCAACGGTTCTTGCCCCGCCCGGCTGCTCTGCGGAGTCCGCCCCAGGACTCAACGCGGAAGCTGGTCGATCTTGCCCTGGACCTCGGCGGCCTGCCTGACGTAGCCAGCCGCTGAGTAGAGGTCGCGAAGTCTGGACAGCGCTTCTCTTGTCCGTTCAGCGTCGTGCATCCGCAAGCGCATCGCGGACCGTCGCAACGAGGACCGAGAGCGGAAGCGGCTTGACTAGCGGTGCTGCGTTCGAATCAAGGGTTGCCCGCGGATATCCCGACGTGAAAATGACCTTCATGTCCGGGCGCTTAAGGTGGAGATATGCCGCCAGTTCCGGCCCAGCGATGTCCGGCAGCCCGATATCGGCCACCAGCAAGTCAATTCTCTCGTAGCGCTTGTTATCCTTGATAGCCTCGATAGCCTCATAGCTGCCGGTTGCCTGGATGACCGTGAATCCGCTGTCGCTCAGGACCTTGTTGAAGAGGGTGCGTCGATGTTCGTCATCCTCGACGAGGAGGATTGTTGCATCCTTGGGCGCTGTGCCGGGCATCTCCAGCGGTTGGGGTATCAATAGAGAAAGCCCCCTGATCTGTTCCTGAGCGGAAAGCAGATCTCCGCAGCACTTCCGCCGCTCGTCTTCATCCATCGGTCCTGAACCCTGCAAGCATTCCAGTACGTTGCACGTGAGCCCAAGCAGGACGTAGAGGCGGTTATTCAGCTCGTTCGCGATGTAGCGCAGGGTTGGAGCGGCAATCGCGCCTCCCTCCTCCAGCATGTGCGGAGCCAACTGCGCACCCGACGCCAGCCCGGTGAGCTTTTGCCACCGTTTGAACAGGCGATGCACATCCCATTTCGCTTCGAGTCTGTGATTCCTGATGAACTCAAGAAATCTCGCCTGAGCCTCGTCAGGATTATCGAGGGCGAGGAGCCGAAACGCCCCCGATTGAACGGCCGCAAAGCCAAATCGCTCCTTCTCGGCAGGTCCGCCAAACAGGTCCGGGCGAACGGCGTCCCACGCCTCCCGGGCGTGACGGATCGACTCCTGATCGGCGCTCACTGCACGAAGGACCTTCGCGAAATCAGCCGACCCTGAAGACTCCGCCAACTTGAGCGCACCTGGCAAATCCGCGGGTGCCGGGAGCGGCGCGGCGTAAAACCTATTTCTCAGGAAGTCCGTCACCGAGGAGCCCCGAAGGAGATCCGCCAGGCATTTGGCCGCGCTTTCCCGGTTCTCACGATGAGCTTGGCCGTCAAGTGCGATCAGTGCGAGGTGCAGGCTCCGGTCTCGGCGCCACGCGATATCAAGCTCGTGAGCGGCTTCCTCCTTTGAAATACCTTCAAGCTCAAGCAGATCATTCGCATCCCGCAGCAAGTGTGCAACGTCCTGGCCGGTGCGCGGGACCGGGTCGAGCGATCGCACCTCCATTGAGGCGTACTCCTCGCCCTCGATAAGTACCGCTATCCCCGCCTGTCCGGAAATGAGTGCCCTCACGGCAGGATCTCCACCTTTGAATAACGTCCAACCTCTTCCAGGAGGATTCTATCTGGCTCCGTCGTCGGCTTCCGCGCCAGAATACGTTCAATACTACCTCGATCCAGTGTGCCGAAGATGTGTACCTCAACGAAGTCCTGACCTGTGCTCCCGACGAGGATGGCCGGAAACCCTGCAGCGGTCGTACTGGACGTAAGCCGGGGCTCAAACTTCGCGGTTGCAAGCATTCCTCTGTCTTCCCAAGTGGCGCGGTACCCAGGTGGCAGCGGATTGGCGACCCCCAAATTCAGCCTCTTGCAGAAAAAGACGGAGTTCTCCTCAAACGCCGTAGCACGTTCGGAGATAGCCACGTCCTTCAGGACCATTGAACAGCCGCCATACGCGGTCGCGCCAAGCCCGTCCAAGGACAGCGATGCAAAGCGAACCTCTTGCTCATAGTATGGGAAAATGATCGAGTCCGCAATTCGGCGCTCCCAATCCATTTTAGTCCCTTCCAGACGCCGGGCTCCGGCGCCGACCAACTGGTAGAAACTGGCATAGAGCTCATTCCCGCTGGACACCAGTTCCTTGACCTTACTGACGGAACGACAGATCACGGCAACCGATGACTTGAGCTCCTCCATGAAGGCTACGACTACGTCGCCACATCCGCGCTTGGAGGCGTTCTCCAGCGCTTTCTTGTACCGATCCGCAAGGGCTGCCTTCTCTTGAAGCTCCTTGGCGGCCCTCACATTGGGGTAGCCGATGTCATTGCCGCAGGAGGTACAGTTTCGTTCGTTCCCCCTGACGTCGGTACCACAGCGCGGACAAACCATGCAACCGAGTTTCTCACCTGGCGCGCGGAATTGCTAACCCCATGGTGGCCGCCTCGCCTGGCGTCAACCCCGAGGCCATGGCGGCATAGCCGCGAAATCCCCAGATCAATTAAGCACGCAGCCGACTGCTGATCGCTGATCGCCGATAGCTTATTTGCTACCCTGAAACTTACCCATGAAACGCTTCCTTGCTATCGCTCTGTCGGTCTGTGCCATCGCCGGCGCCGCGCCTCGAAAACCCAAGCTGGTGGTGGCCGTCGTCTTCGATCAGCTCCGTTACGATTACCTCACCCGCTACCGTTCCGACTATCGCGCCGGCTTCGACCGCCTCCTCGCCAAGGGCGCCGTTTTTACCGACGCCCGCTACGATCACTACCCCACCATCACCGCCGTCGGCCACAGCACGTTCCTGACCGGAGCCACTCCCGCCATCAGCGGTATCGTCGGCAATTCGTGGTTCGACCGCGCCGAGGGGAAGTCCGTCACCAGCGTTTCCGACGGCGCTACCAAGCTGGTGGGTGCAACCGGCCAGGGGGCGTCGCCGCGGCGCATGCTGGTCGATACCGTCGGCGACCAGCTCAAAATGGCCAGCGGCGGAGCCTCGCGCGTCATCGGTATTTCGCTCAAGGACCGGGCCGCCATCCTGCCCGCCGGCCACGCCGCCGACGCCGCCTACTGGTTTGTCGACCTCGCCGGCGGGTTCGTAACCAGCACCTATTACCAGGATGCGTTGCCCGCCTGGGCCCGCGACTTCGACGCCTCCCTGCCCTGCCAAAGCTACGCGGGACAGAAGTGGCTCAACCACGCCATCCCCACCACCGGCGTCAGCCTTTGCGAAGCCGTAACCGCCAGCCCGTTCGGCAACGACATGGTCGAGCGTTTTGCCGAACTCGCCCTCGATAGCGAACGGCTTGGCAAACGCGAATCCACCGACCTGCTGGCCGTCAGCTTTTCCTCCACCGATCTGGTCGGCCACCAATACGGCCCCGATTCGCCCGAAATGCGCGAACTCTGCCTGGCCTCCGATCGGGCCCTCGGCAAACTCATCGACGCCGTCGAGCGCCAGGTCGGCCCCGACGGTTTCGTCCTCGTCCTCACCGGCGATCACGGCGTGGCGCCCATCCCCGAAGTCAACGCCCAGCGTAAGATGCCCGGCGGACGGCTGACCGGAAACCCCGTCGCCAAAGCCGTCGAAACCGCACTCACCAGGAAATATGGCGATGCCAGGTGGTTCGCCAATTCCGCCGAAACCGGCTTGTACCTGAACCTGGAGGCTCTCGACTCAAAGAAAATCGACCGCGCCGAAGCCGACCGCGTCGCCGCCGAAGCCGCCCTGGCCGTGCCCCACGTCTTCCGCGTCTTTACCCGCGAGCAACTCCTGTACGGCCAGTTTCAAAACGATTCCATCGGGCACCGCGTGGCTAATGGCTTCTTCGCCCAGCGCAGCCCCGATTTGGAGGTTTTGCTTGATCCCTATTGGGTCGCTGGCAATACCCCCGCGTCCCACAGCACTCCTTTCGGCTACGACACCCACGTCCCGCTGGTCTTTCTTGGGGCCTCCATCCGCCCCGGCCGCTACGACCGGCCCGTAACCATCAACGACGTCGCTCCCACCCTGGCCACGCTGCTGGCCGTGGAAACCCCGGCCGGCTCGGTAGGCCGCACGCTTGCCGAAATCTTCGTACCATAGTGCTTATGCGGAGCTACCGAGCCGCGACCCTAAGGGAGCGGTTCTTCCTACTGCCTGCCATGGCACCAGATCGGTGTGGCGCGCGATTCGGCTTCGCTCGCCTCGGCCACTAGCTGCCCATGCTCTTGGAAGCCTCAGGCGCACCGTATCTTCTGCTTCAGCCCGGCGACCGGCGCTGGAGGCTCTCGAACGGGCCCTCGTGGGCGATCGGCCGCGGCGACGGTTGCGCCGTGGTGCTCGAGGGGCGGTCGGTTTCACGCCTCCACGCCCTCATTCAGCGCCGCGAAGGCGGCGATTTTTCCCTGGTCGATCTGGGCAGCCGGAACGGCTCGTTCGTCAACGGCCGCCGGGTCAGCGTCCCGGTGCTGTTGCACGATTCCGACCGGCTGGTCTTCGGCGACCAGCAAGCCGTCTTCCATAACCCCACCCCCGCCGGTACCGCGGCAGCCGAGGATTTTAACACCCGCGACGCGCCCACCACCGCTCTCCACACCCACACCCTCACCACGATTGCCGTGGTCGATATTCGCGATTACACGCCGCTGGCGCGCAGCGTCTCCGAAGCGCTGTTGTCGCAGACCATCGGCACCTGGTTTCTGCACGTGGGCCAAATCGTGGAGCGGATGGGCAGTTGGTCGCAGCGCTACATTGGCGACGCCGTCATGGCGGTCTGGGTCCACGAGGAAGGCGCCGCGCTCGATGCCGACCTGCGCCGCGTCCTGCGCGCCGTCAGCGAAATCGATCTCGCCACCGGCGACTTGCACAAGACTCTCCCCCTCCCCGGCCCCCTGCGCGTCGGCGCCGGCATCAATACCGGCCCCGCCATCGTCGGCGGCTCCGAGTTCACCGCTTTGGGCGATACCGTCAACGCCGCCTTCCGCCTCGAAGCCGCCACCAAACAACTCGGCCTCGGCGTCGCCCTGGGCGAGCGCTCCTTCACCGAACTCCACGCCCCCGCCGCGTCTCCCTTTCAGCGCCGCCAGGTAACCCTCAAAGGTTACGACGAACCCGCCACCGCCTGGGGTATCGGCTTCGAAGACCTCGCCCGGTTCTTAAAAGGGTAGCGTGGTGTCCCCCGTTCGCCCGGTCCGGTCGTGCCAATGCTGCCATCCCGATCTCACGCTGTGAAACACTTCCCTGTGATGGAACGGCTTCGCTAACACGTCCCAGGCGCCCAGGTTCAGAGCTTCGGCCCAAAGCCGGTCGTCCGCGGCCTTCGACGCAACGATCAGTGACGGAGCGTTCGACAGGCCCTTGATATGTTCCAACACCTCGATCCAGGTTCCCCGCGAGTCGCCCCGCTCGCAAACTACCACCGGAATTTCGTGCTGTTCTAATAAGGCCGCCGCGGATAGAAGGTCCTCAGATCTTAATAACGTCCAGTTTGAATGGCTGATAATGGCTTGCATGGATAAGTAATCCTCGTCCGGCGGCCCGACAAAGAGAATCGTCAACCTGCCGGTCGGACTACTTACTCTCGCGGTTAGAGATGCCGCGGGCTCGAACTGTTTTGCCATGGTGGATTACCCCTCGTCGGTGTGTCGTTGGATGACACTGGTTCGGTGATGCCACTGGTTTGGCCCAACGGAGGGGTAAGACGAGGTACAACTAGGTACGACCCCTTGACTTTCGAGTGCAACGGACAAAAGTCAAAGACCGGTTTTCAGGCACTGATTATACCAAGGTTATAGGCGATCCGTGCAAATGTCAACGGAAGTGGGTGCTTTAAGCGATCCGGGGGAATCCGTTCCCGCAAACCGCGCCCGTAACCGAGCCGCGACCGTGAGGGAGCGGTTGCCGCGCCGAAACTGCGAGATCCCCAGATCGGTTAAGCATCCAACGAAAGTCTTGGATAATTTCTCGTCATCCGGTGCCGAAGACCGATTGGGGGCGCCCGGTCCCGGCCATGTCGCGTTTCCGAGCCGCGACCGCAAGGGAGTGGTTGCCGGCCATCGGAATGCTCATTCCCTGACAGGCACTACATACCGCTCGGCTGACTCCCCGCGTGGTCTGCCTGCGGAAACGGCTGGGTCATCAACCTGCTCTTTGGCGCGACGGTCGGCCGTCTGAGTTTCCCTCCGGCCCTTCGTTCCAGGCGGCGGATCTCCCGGTTGATCTGCTCCAGGTGGAGCCGAAGCTCCCCAAGCTGTCCTTCCAGGTCCATATCATGCGCCGGTCGCGGCCGCGTGCCGCGGCTCTCCAATCAGTTCTCGAACCGTTTGCAGGAGCGTTTGAACCCGAATTGGCTTTTGGAGAACGATCGCCGATGTCGGTCCGAGCCTTTCCAGATCGGCGCAATCCCGGCCGCTCCAGTCGAACACCGGATAACCGGATGTCAGAATCACGGGCAAGCCGGGAGACTCCGCGCGAAGAAGCAGAGCCGCTCGTATTCCCGAGCCCGTTGGCAATGTCAGGTCGGCAACCAGCAGGTCGATCCCGCAACTATGTTCGGTGAAAAGTCGATAAGCCTGCTCCACGGTAGAAGCTTCGATGACGGCATACTGTTTCAGCATGAGGCGCATGAGCCTCATCACCGCGGGTTCGTCTTCCAGTATGAGAATCGTCTTCATGGTGACCCCCTTGGCGAGTGACTTGACCGCGGCCATCGCGGCCATGCCGCTTCGCGTCGATTCACCTTGTCTTGGCACCAGGAACAACCCCGCCGGCGTGTTCTCTTTCACTGCGCGCATGGCGGTGAACAGAGCCTCTTCCGGCGAGCCGCCCCGAAAGTTCCACCTCAGCCACAGGGCGTAAGCCAGATCCGCGACTTTTCGGCTTTCCTGCCGGAACGCGATCGGTCTCGCGCCGTGCCTTGGTTGTTGTCGCTCCGAAGAAAGCGGCACAAGGCTCCCTATCGCGTTCATGACTACCCCTCCAGTCCCGGCTTCTCCTGTTCCCCCTTTGTCGAAGCCGCCGCCAATAGTTTTCTGGATCATGGCATGTTTTCGCATGTTTGTATGTTCAAAATTGGACCACTCGTGGCGAGACCCTTCGGCCCATGCCCCTGTCGCTGACGGGCCGATCTGACTCGTGTTTACGGCTCCAGCACGAACCGTTTCACCGTCACGCGGAGCGCTGTGGTCCTGGTGTCTCGGGTCGCAATGGTAAACGACCTTGAACTCGTCGAACTTGGCCAACCTCGGGTCGGGCGGCACGGCAAAAATCCAGCGCCGCGGAAACGCCCCCCCGTCTTCGCCCTTGTCTGCCGGCGGCGGCAGGCCCGCCGTGCCCAGGCTCAGCGTCGGCTTCGAAGGCACCCCATTGTCGATGGCGATCAGTTCCACCACAGGCCGCCGGTGTCAAGCACCGCCCGGCTGGCCGGTGCGCTCCAATTGGGCGGCTCGGCTTGGGCGCACAGCGACCGCGTCGCACTCGTCACTAGGGCCGCCGCGATGCTCGCCGGCGAAAGCGGCAGCAGAATAGCGGGTGCGAACCAGACCCCGGCTCCGGCCGATCGCCAGTTGGCCGGCCTCATCTCCATCCCGGTCCAGTGCGGCACCGATAAGTGCAACAGCATCACCACCGCCGCAGCCCACATCATCGCCGAAAAACCCACCAACCACCCCTCCAGCATTCGCTCGATCAAGTGGGGACCGCTGTGCGGCAGCACCAGCCAGGCCATAGCCGCCAGCCCCGCCACGTGGACCCACTCTTCCACCGCCGGGACCACCGTCGCCGAGGCAATGAGGCTGGCGCGGACATTATCAGTATCGGGACACCGCGCGCGGGCTCCAGGTTCCCAGTTCCCGATCACAGCCTATTTCCACTAAAAACAAACCACTTGGCGAAAACCGCGCACTGCCCCTGTTCTATCCTGTTTGGAGGAATGCCATGCGGCTGGGGCCAGCCACGAGCAAGCCGCTTTCCCGAAACCATGCACAAAAATGCACAAATCGACAACCGTGGCCTACGTGCCCGGGTCGCGCTCCGATGGTGGCTTCGGGCAGAAGGCCATTTGCCTGTTCGACGCTCGATGCACAAAAATGCACAAGCCCCATTTCCCTGGAGCCCCGCCCAAGACCAGCCGCACGTGCACAAAAATGCACAAAACGCTCAATGCGGCCGCACCCAATCGGCGCCGGGCTAGAATCGAGGTAATCCACCCATGAAATACCAATCTCGCCTCACCCGGGCGTTCGCCCTCGCGCTCGCGGCCACGTGCGCCGCGGCTTGGTCCCGGAGGGCCTTGGACCCGGAACTCGCACGCTACGAACGCGAGGCTCCGAATGTCACCATCCTCCGCGACGATCACGGCATTGCCCACATCTACGGCAAAACCGATGCCGACACCGTCTTCGGCACCGTGTACGCCCAGGCCGAAGACGACTTCAACCGCGTCGAGACCAATTACATCAACGGCATGGGGCGCCTGGCGGAGGCGGAGGGCGAATCCGCGATTTATCGGGACCTGCGCATGAAGCTCTTCATCGATCCCGCCGAACTCAAGACCCAATACGCCGCCAGTCCGGCCTGGCTCCAATCGCTCATGAACGCCTTCGCCGATGGCCTAAACTACTACCTCGCCACCCACCCTAAGGTGAAACCCCGAGTCATCCGGCGATTTGAGCCCTGGATGGCGCTGAGCTTCACCGAGGGCAGCATCGGCTCCGATATCGAACGCGTGAATCTGGGCCAACTCGAAGCCTTCTACGGCCATCGTGCCGACCCGGCGCCCTTAGCGGATGCCGAAGCCCAACGGCCCGAGCCCAGCGGTTCGAACGGCATCGCCATCGCGCCCTCCAATACCGCCGCCCACCACGCCCTTCTGCTCATCAATCCCCACACTTCTTTCTTCTTCCGCTCCGAGCTGCAGATGGTGAGCGAGGAAGGCCTGAACGCCTACGGCGCCGTCACCTGGGGACAGTTCTTCATCTACCAGGGCTTCAACGATCGCGTCGGCTGGATGCACACCTCGAGCGGCGTGGATGCCATTGACGAGTATCTCGAAACCGTGCTCGAGAAGGGCGGTCGTTTCTACTACAAATACGGCGCCGGGGAGCGCCCAGTGGTCGCGGCGGAAATTACCGTGCCGTACCGCACCGTCCAGGGCATGGCCGAAAAGAAATTCACCGTTTACCGCACCCATCACGGCCCCATCGTCCGCGAGACCGATGGCAAGTGGGTGAGCGTCCGCCTCATGGAGGAGCCGGTGAAAGCGCTGACGCAGTCCTATACCCGCACCAAGGTCCGGGATTACAAGTCGTTCCGCCAGACCATGGAGCTGCACACCAACTCGTCGAACAACACCATCTTCGCCGACGCCGATGGCGACATCGCCTACTTCCATGGCAACTTCATTCCCCGGCGCGACACGCGTTTCGATTGGACCAAGCCGGTGGATGGCAGCGACCCCGCCACCGAATGGCACGGACTGCTTTCCGTCGACGAGACCCCGCACCTGTTAAACCCCGCCAGCGGCTGGCTTTACAACACCAACAACTGGCCGTGGTCGGCAGCCGGGCCGAGCAGCCCGAAGAAACAAGATTATCCCGTCTACGTGGAAACCGGCGGCGAATCGGCGCGCGGACTGCACGCCGTCAAGGTGCTCGAAAACACCAGAAATTTCACCCTCGACTCGCTGATTGCCGCCGCCTACGACAGCTACCTGACCTGGTTCGATAAACCATTGCCCGCCCTGATCCGCGCCTGGGACCAGGCCGCCACCGGCAGTCCGCTGAAAGCCAGGCTGGCCAGCCAAATCGTACTGTTGCGCACCTGGGACCGCCGCTGGTCGGTGAACTCCGTTCCCACTTCTCTGGCCGTTTTCTGGGGCGAGGAAATCCGCAGCCGCGTGACCGCCGACGCCAAAACCGCCGGCATGTCCGTCGAGGACTATATCGCCAGCCGCGCCACCGCTGGCGAGCTTCTCGAATCGCTCGCGGCCGCGTCCGACAAACTCGCTACCGATTTTGGCAAATGGGAAACGCCGTGGGGCGAAATCAATCGGTTCCAACGGCTTACCGGCGCCATCGTGCAGCCCTTCAACGACGCTCAGCCCAGCATTCCGGTCGGCTTCACTTCCGCAATCTGGGGTTCGCTGGCTTCGTTCGGAGCGCGCGCGTATCCCGGCACGAAGAAATGGTACGGCACCAGCGGCAACAGCTTCGTCGCCGTGGTCGAGTTCGGCCCGCGCGTCCGCGCCAAAGCCGTCAGCGCCGGCGGAGAGAGCGGCGACCCGGCCTCCAGGCACTTCAACGATCAGGCCACGCGCTACAGCACCGGCCAGTTGCGCGACGTCTATTTCTACCGCGACGAACTGCGCAGCCATACTGAACGGCAATACCACCCCGGCAAGTGAAAGTGGGAGGGGCCTTCTGGCCTATCAGCTTACGGCGCCTTGGCGTACTTGCCCGACTTGACCCAGAGCAGGTCGGCGCCATCGGAGATTTTCGCCAGGTTCTTTACCACCATCAGCGGCACGGTTTGCGGGGCGAAGCAATGGCGGTAAACCAGCCCCGAGCTGGATCCATTAAAAACGGGGCCACATACGCTGACAAAAGCGCCAGACTGGCGCACCCGATGGGGAATTGTCGCGTCGACATACCGAACCGCCTTTCGCAGGTGGGCCAGTAAGCAGATTCTTACGGCACGACTACGATCTGGATGCGGTTGCTTTCCGTGCCGCCGGCGCCGATCCACAACTGCGACGCTCCGGCGTTGGCGACGGCGGGCATCTGCACTTCGATCTGGTAAAAGCCGACGTAGCCGGGAGCCAGGGTTGCGCGGGTGACGGCGATGGGCGAGCCGTCCAGGTAAGCCGTAATTGGCGCCACCACGGCAGGCGGATCCTGCTGCGGCGCGGGCACGCCAGTCGGCCAGTTCGGCTGCACCCGGCCGAGGCCGGTGGCCATGATCAGGATACGGCCCTGCGAGTGAACCGGATTGCCGGCATCGAGCGGCATTTCGGTATCGGCGTCGAAGACTGCGGGAGCGCCCTCGCGAGAAAGCAAAATCGCCGGCGAAACCGCTTCCACCGGCAGCCCCATGGTGACGGGCCCGCGGTTGGTATCGAGCGCCAGCGCCACGCTGGGGCCGCTGGCCTCGAAGGGAACCTGGATCTGCGATTCGTTGTCGGAGGCGGCCAGGATCGGAAAATCCAGCTCGCCCCCGCGGGCCGAGCCTACTCGCGCGCCCACCACGCTGAGCAGCGATCCGGGCGCGGCGGCTCGAGTGCTGAAATCGGCGGCGTTGACAATTCGCGGACTGCGCGTACGGTGCGGTGCGGCCGCGGCGTAAACTCCGTAACCGTCCAGCGCGGTATAAAGCTGCACACCGGCCGGATCGAGCCGCACGTCGGTGGCTGGCGCCGACGGCAACCGGGTCGAGAGTTTGCGCCATTGGACCTGGTCGATGCTGGCGTTTTCCAGGTCCGCCTGGCCATAAAAGACGCCCGCGTCGGTGGCCACGTACACCGCGCCGGCCGCACGGTCGGCCGTAATGCCATGGGCCGCGCCGGCGGGCAGGTCGCCGTCCAGCGAATCCCAGAAACCACCGCTATTGGTAGTGCGCAATACGCGCGGCGAGCCGCCGCTGAGTGCCGCCAGGGCCACTCTCGGCGAGCCGCCATCCACCCAGATCCGCTCCACTCTCCCGCTGCCGTTCGGTTCCGGCAGGTTGGGAAACGTTCGGCCGCCGTCGAGCGAAACCCAGATGCGCCCGTCCGACGTCCCCGCATAGACCGTTTGGCCGGAAACCTCGACGGCGGTGACGTCGGCCTCCAATTGGCGGGCGTAGCGGGCAATCAAATCCGCGGGCGAGGCTTCCACCGGACGCCACACCGCCGCGCCGGGAGTCAATTCCAGAGTTCCAAAGCCTTCCGCTTCGACGCGTGTTCCCGAAGTGCCGGTGGGCGTGGCCAGAATGCGGCGCACCGCCAGATTCGGCAATCCATCGTTGAGTCCGGACCAGGAGAGCCCGCCATCGGCCGAACGCCAGACCCCGTAATCGTTGGCTACCACGATCCGGTCGCGCTGGCCGGCGGCGATGGCGACGTCGTGCAAGCCGCCGCCCACCACCGAAGAATCCTTGAAACCGGTCAGGTTAGTCCACGAATGGCCGCCGTCGTCGGAACGATAGAGTTGTCGGCCCAGCGCAAAGGCGGCGCCGGCGTCGGAAGCCAGAGAAATCGCGCGCGCGCCGGATTCGGGCAGCCGGGCGACCACGACTGCGGCTGGCGCCGCCGGCTCGGCGGGCGCGATGGCCGGCGACCATGTCTCCAGATCGGTCGAACGAAAGACCTTTCCCGCGCGAGTTTCCGCGTACAGCGCCCCGCCATTCGGTCCGTACCAAACGCGCGTCACCGCGCCGGTGGCCGGGCCCGACAAATCGACCGCTACGCTGGTGCCGCCCACCTTGCGCCATTCGACCGGCTGCTGCGCACGGGCGATGCCACCGTTCCAAAAGAGCACGGCGGCGACCAGCACTGGTACGGTGGCTGTTCCTTTATGACACACAACCGCTTTCATTCTACCCTACACTATCGGCTGACTGCCTTATTAACTTGATGAAATTCCATGGCTTGTCTACTAAAGTCAAGTACGGTCTTCTGGTTGCACTGCAGGTTTGGTGCTAGACTGAAATGTCTTAGCAGTCGGCAGGGTTTAGTGTGTCCAGCTTGAAGGACAAGTTCATGTTGCGGTGTTGGCGGCAAATGCGGATTCGGGGCGGGCTGCTGGTGGTGGCTGCCGCCGTAGTGGGTCTGGCGCCGCTCCAGGCACAGCAGGAATACGCTGCCAAGATTCTGATCGAGATGGGGCAGGTTTCCGTCCTTAAAGATAGTGTCCCCCAGGCACTCATCGTGGGCGATCCGACACTCGGCGTCGTGCGGGTGAAACAGATCATCCAGACCGGGCCGAACAGCTACGCCAAGTTTCAGGTTCCCGACGGCAGTACTTTCGAAGTCTTCGAGAATTCCCAGGTTACCTTTCGCGACAACTACCCCAGTTGGAGCGATTTGCTCAACGTGCTGATCGGCCGGGTGAAGGTCTTCATCGATCATTCGAAGGGCCCCAACCCGAAAAACGTCACCACGCCCACGGCGGTGGTTTCGGTGCGCGGCACGGTTTTCAACGTGGTGGTGGAGGATGCCGAGGGCACCACCTTCATCACCGTGGACGAGGGCTTGGTTCAAGTTCGCAATACCACCGCGCCGGGCCCCGAGCCGCAGTTGAAGGCCGGCGATTCGATTCGCATTTATCGCGGCCAGCCGCTGGCGCAGATGGGAATCGACCGCGGAGGTTTATTGCGCGCCGCGATCAAGGCGGCCGAGCAGGCCGTGTATCAGGCGGTCTATGGCCAGAAGGGCGGCGGCGGGCTGGGGATTCCCAGTTCGGGCACCGGCCCGCAGGCGGACAAGTGCAAGACCGCGAACACCTGTACGGGCACCACCACCGCACCCGCACCGCCGGCCGCACCGACAGCGCCCACGGCGCCCTCGGCTCCTTCCACGACCGGCCACTGACGCCGACGCCGGTCCCCGGCGTGCTAGAGTCGAAGAATGAGAGGCATTGGCGTGGGGACGGCGGTTCTTTGCTGGGCTACGGCACTTTGCGGCCAGACGCCGCCGCAACCGCCGGCGGGGCTGGAGACGAGTTGGGAGATCGTTCCGGTAATTCAGGACATCGGCGCCCACGCCGGCCGCCTGCTGCCGGCTCTGGACCGCGTCGACGTGCGGGCCTGGATCGACCGCGGAGCGTCGGAAACCTACCTGGAACAGTTACAGTCGTGCCGCGAGCAGGCGCGCGCGGTTCAGGACGAATCGGGGAACCTGACGCATAATCCCGAGCGCCTGGCCGGCGGCATGTCGCTGCTGTTTCGCCTGGAGGGGCTGGACCTGATGCTGCTGTCGCTGGAGGATGGAATGCGCAAATACCAGACTTCCCGCGACGCCGAAGCAATGGCCAGCTTACGGGCGCAGGCCGAACCGAGCCGCGACCGTTTCGAGCGCTACCTGGTGCAATTGGCGGCCGAGCAGGAACAGCAGCTCCGGGTCATGGACGAAGAAGCCCAGCGCTGCCGGGCGCTGGTGACCGCTCCGAAAACGGCGGGGAAGAAGAAATAGAACCCTCATGGCGTTTCTCTGTAGCATTTGCGGCGAGGAATCGACCCAAATCTGCGTCCGCTGCACCAAGGACGCTTGCCGGAACCACCTGTGCGACAAGTGCCACCGCTGCAGCGATTGCTGCGACTGCGAAGTGACCCTGGAAGAGCACCTGCGGCCAATCCCCGAAATGCGGCCGAAAGTCGAGAGCATCCCTCTGGCTGCCGATAGCGAGGAACCGCTACCGGAGCCGCTTACTTCCGCGGCTCCCGAACCTTGAGGATGCGATCGGCGGCGACGTTCCGGAGTTCCTGAGTAATTCCGGAAGGCCAACGGATTTCCACCAGGTCCACGGTCTTCGCCGGGCCCAGGCCGAAGTGGGTGGCGCTGGCGCTCGAAGAAGCGTATCCGGCAGCGAAAGAAACATGGTTGTATTGCGCCATGCCGCCCGCCACGATCTTGATTCGCGCCCCGATCCCATCGCGGTTGCTCCTGGTTCCCTCCAGTGCGAACTCGATCCAGTGATTGCCTCCGGGGCTGTCGTTGAGCCACACTTCGGCGGGCGCCGCGAGAGCCGTGACCACTACGTCCAGGCGCCCGTCGCCATTCAGGTCTCCCACTGCCGAGCCGCGATGGCGGCTGGGAGGCTGTGCCGTCAAGCCGGCTTCGGCGGTGAGGGCCTCAAACCGGGCGGCGCCCAGGTTGCGGAATACGGTGTTCGGCTGCTCCACCGGCGCACCCGATTGATATCCAAGCGATTGAACGTGGCCGCGCGAGACGAAGATGTCCTTCCAGCCATCGTTGTCGAAATCGGCAATCGTGGGTGAGTAGCCGGCCATCGGTGCACTCAGACGAGCCATGCCGCTTTTCTGAGCGATATCGGCGAAGGCGCCTTTCCCGAGATTCCGGAATATCGGAAAAGTCTCATTGTCGAGCGCCGCAAAAACGATATCGGGCAGGCCGTCGTTGTCGAGATCGCGGGCGTCCACACCCATACCCGAGATAAAGTGGCCATCCTCGGTCAACGCCACGCCGGCATCGAACGAAGTCTCTTCGAACTTACCGTGGCCTTTGTTGTGAAACAGCGAATTGAAGACCTTGTCGTTGGCGACGAAGATATCCATCCAACCGTCCAGGTCGAAGTCCGCGACCCCGATTCCCATGCCCTTACCCGGATGGGCGCGGATGCCGCTCTCTTCGGAAATGTCTTTGAAGGTCCCGTTTCCCTGGTTGAGGTATAAGCGGTTCGGAGTGCCCTTGTAGAATTTCGGATGACAATAGTCGGCCTTGCCGGGAGCCGCTTCGCAAGCGGGTTCGGTCTTGATGTCCCAAGCGAGATAGTCGACCACAAAAAGGTCCAGCAGGCCATCGTTATTTACGTCCACCCACGCCCCGCCCACCGACCAAAGGGGTCCGTACTGGTTGTCGGGAAGATCGAGCCCGGCTTTCACCGTGACATCGGTGAAAGTACCGTCGCCGTTGTTATGGTACAGACGGTTCGCGTGAACTCCGCCGACAAAGATGTCTTCATAACCGTCGTTGTCATAGTCACCGATGGCGACGCCGTTGTCGAAACCCACGCCCGCCAGGCCGGCCTTTTCAGTGACATCGGTGAAATGACCGTGACCATCGTTCCGGAAGAGTCGATTGGAGTACTTAGGCGAGTTTTTTTTCAGAGTCGCGATGTCGGCTCCGTTGGTGAAGTAGAGATCGAGGTAGCCGTCGTTATTGTAGTCGAACAGGGCCACCCCGCCAGCCATGGTTTCAGGAGCATGGCGTTGCGGCGTCTCCGAACTGTCCAGCTTGAAGTCGATCGGCTGGTAAGTGAAGTGAATGGGAGGCTGGGGATTCTGGCCGGAGACAACGGCCCAGAACGCGAATGGCAGTGAGGCGAGCAGCCAGGGATATCGCCCGACGGACTTCATGTTTGCGCCTATTGTAACCCCCGGCGGCAGCTTCATCGATCTGAAGATTTCGCGAGTTGGCGCCTGTCAGAGAATTACCATGCCATTCCGACGTGGCGCACGCACTCGTGCGTGCCGCGTCGGCACTTTTGCCGACGCTCGGCGTACCGGACGCGAGCGGGTGTCGAGAAAGTCTCGACACGGCACGCACGAGTGCGTGCGCCACGTTGGGCCGCGAACGCTCGAAGCGGTTGCGGGCTAATTCCTGGGAGCGTCCCGGTAGGGCTTGCGTTCCTGGTACAGACCCAGTCTCGCCGCCAAGCCCTCGCGAAGTTGGGACTGGTCCCGGCTGGTGGCAATCTCCAGGCCCCGCCGCGCGGTGGCAACCGCATCGGCGAAGCGGCCCACCTCCGCGTAGGCGGCAGCCAGTGTGTCGAGGTAAATCGCCTCGTGCCCGCCGGACAATTTCACCGCCCGTTCGGCCAGCGCGACCGCCTCGGCGCCATTGCGCGCGGAGGCATCGGGCGACGCCGCCAGCACGTGCGCCGCCTCGTTCAGAGCGGGCAGAAAATCGGGCTGCGCGCGCAGCGCCGCGCGCCACTCCACCAGCGCCTGCTGCACCTGCCCGCGCGCGTAGTAGAGCGCCGCCCCCAGAAACTGGTGCGCCTCGGCAAAGCCCGGATCGATCTCGATGGCTTTCTCAAAATAGGGAATCGCATCCTCCATCCGGCCTTTCGACGCCAGCACGCGGCCGATATTGTCGCTCGCTTCGGCCGACCGCGGATCGAACTGCGCCGCCTTCTGAAACTCCGCCAGGGCTTCGTCGAGCCGGTCCTTCATCGCCAATGCCCGGCCCAGGTTATTGTGTACATCGGCGGACTCGGGATACGCTTCCAGGGCCTTGTTAAACTCCACGATCGCTTCGTCCGGCCGCCCGGCCGAGACGAGCGCCAAGCCGAGGCTATTATGGATGGCGTGATACTGCGGATTCAGCTCGAGCGCCTTTTGATACCGCGGGATCGCTTCGGCGAAGTTGCCCACGCGGGCCAACGCGGTGCCGAGATTGTTGTGGATTCGGGCGTCGCCGGGATTCGAGGCGGCTAACTCGCTCCATTCCGCGATGGCCGCCTGGTATTGTCCTTTTTCCCCCAACTCGAAGGCATGGTCGAATTTCTTGTACATGTCGACGGCCGGGGTCGCGATCTCAGCCAGGCCGTCGGCTGGTATATTCACGAATTCCGGCAGGTTCACGGCGCGATTGGCAGCGGTGGCATTGTCGATCAGGATGGCGGGGCTATCGTTGCCGTCCGGATCGAGGTGGGTCAGATACATCTGCGTGTACGGCGAGCGGCTCTTGGAGGAAAACACCATCCATCGTCCATTGGGAGAGAAGCTATGCCAGGAGTTCATGAGCGGCGTGTTGCAGCGCATGCGCCGGGCTTCGCCGCCCCGCGCCGGGACGATATACAACTGGCTGTCGGGCCGCATCAACTGTCCGTTCTTGCATTTCACGAAGACGATCCAGCGGCCGTCGGGCGAAACCTTCGGGAAGGTGTTGCTCATCCCGTTGGCCGACGCCCCGGCGATCGGCTCGGGCACGCCCCCTTTACCGCCGTTGAACGGGACACGATAAAGGTCGTACTGAATCCGGCGTTCCACCGGATCGTTGGCGTAGCCGGCTCTTTGTATCCCCACCGGATAGGGATCCTTCGCCTCGGCGCGCGCGAACACGATGTACTCTTGATCGGGGCTCCAGACCCCGTCGGTCTGCACGTAGCGCGGGTCGTCGGCGCCCGGCAGCGGCTGGCGTTGGCCCGTCGCGCGGCTATACCATGCGAGAATCCCGCGGGTGGGATAAAACACCTGCAGAAACCGATAGTCCTTGAAATTGATTACGTAGAAGTTATTCAGCGGCGCGCTGCCGGCGGTCGAGACGGTAGTCAGAACGTATTGTCCGTCGGGGGAAACCTGGGACATGAACCCCACCCGATTCAGGCCGAACTGGCGGTCCTGCGAAGGATTCCACGAGATCATATCCTGGTTCCGAATCGACATCTTCGGCTTCACTTCGGCCAGCGCGTAGAGCCCCTTGTCGTTCTGCGGGCCGTCCATATCCATGCCCATGGTCTTACCGTCGAGCGAAAAGGAATGGCAGTTGGCGCAGGTCGGCATACCGGTCAGAACCACGCGGCTGCGCGGTTCGCCGATATTTCTCACGCTCCACTGGATCAATGGGATGGCATCCTGCGCCAGCGGTTTGATGACGCCTTTCTCGGTCTCCGACGGCATCAGGGGCACGTCGCGATAGAAGATGGGCGCACCCGCCGGATCCTTGGACGTCGAGAGGCGGACGCGGCCGCTCGACACCGGACCAACCTGGCCCATGCCGGTGATGGTCACGGTGGCCGCGCCCGAGACCGACTGTTTCTTGATGGCGGCCCACACGGCGGCATCCGGCACCCAGGTATGCGCGGAGGCCTGCGCCGGCGTCAGTTTCGGCAACTCATTCGTAGGTGAGACGCAGCGCGGATCGATCTGGCCCAGGCGCAGGCGCTCACCGGCCGATTCCAAGTGGATGGCGGGAGCGCGCCCGCCAAAATCGATGTCAATGCGCCAACGCGCGGCGTGCGCTGACGGATCGTGAAACAGGAACGTGGGCGAGGTGATTTCAGGAGGGAAAACCGATCCGTCCTCGGGATAATCGATCGCGATCCGCGCGGTGGGGACTTGCGCCATCGCGGCAATGACAGAAAACGCGAGCCAAACACCGGGGTTTTTCGTCATGCGGTCTTACCTTGACACACCGCGGACACTCCATGCGCATGGGGCGCGCAGCAGAGTGATTGAGGGATCATTCTATCATGGCAGCGGCGCCGAGTTGGATCGATCCGGGGATTTTGCAGTTCAGGCGCGGGCAACCGCTCCCTTGCGGTCGCGGCTCGGTTACGAACTCCTCGGGTTTGCAGTCACTTACCGAGCCGCGACCGCGAGGGAGCGGTTGAGCCGCTGAAGCCGGCCTCATCGGGTAACGAAGGCCGGTCGGGTAGAATTGGTGACATGAGGTTCACCGCGTGCCTGTGCCTCTGCGCCTGCCTTCTTCGTGCCGCCGAGCCGGCGAAGGAGGTCTTCGACGGAGCCGTCCGGGCCCTCGGGGCAGGGGATTACGAGACTGCCGAACGGGGATTCCAGGCGGTTCTGCGCGAGCAGCCGCGCAACGTGGCCGCGCTCGGCAATCTCGGCGTGATTTACTCCCGCACCAGCCGCGCCGATCAGGCGATCGCCGTCTACCGGCGGGCGCTGCAGATGAGCCCAGACGACAAGGCGCTGCTGCTGAACCTGGGGCTGGTGTATCTCAAGCAGGAGGCCCACGCGAAAGCGTTGCCGTTGTTTGCCCGCGTCGTCGGGATCGATCCGGAGCACCTGCAGGCCCGGCAGTTACTGGCGGTGTGCCGCGTCTATACCGGCCAACTGGGACCGGCGATCCACGACCTCGAGGCCCTGCACGCGGCCGTTCCAGGCGACGATGGGATTCTGTTCTTGCTGGGATTTGCCTATCTGAAGAACCACGACTCCGAAAAGGCGAAGGCGACTTTCCAATCGATGTTCGAGGCGGCCGGCCCGGCGCGGGCGCAGTTCCTGCTCGGTAAGGCCAACTATGAGGCCACTCAGTTTCCCCAAGCCGAGGCGGCCTTTTTCGAAGTGCTGCGACTCGACCCCGCGTTTCCGGGCGTGCATCTTGAATTGGGGAAAGTCTACATCAGTCTGCGCCGGACCGAGGACGCCATCCGGGAACTGGAATTGGTATTAAAAGATACACCCGGCGACGCGGATGCGAGTTACTTCCTGGGCGCTCTGTTGGTACAGGAAGGCCGCTACGCCGAAGGGATTCCCCACCTCGATCGGGCAAGAAAGACGAGGCCGGACTTCTGGGCGCCGTACTTCTATTTGGGGAAAGCGAAATTCCGGACGGAGCACGCGGCGGAGGCCGTGGTGCTGCTGCAAAGAGCCGTGGAACTGAACCCCGACGAGGCGTCCGCCTACTACCAGCTCGGGACGGCGCTGCAGGCTTGCGGACGAAAAGTGGAAGCCAGCCGCGCGTTCGCCCGGGTGCGCGATTTGAGAGCCGCCGCGACCGAGGCCGCCAAGCCCGACGATGGCAGGGTGGCGGGCGCGCGCTGAGGCTTCACATCACCAGACTTGCGCAGCCAAGACCTGGGGATGGCCGCTGACACGGTTCACTACCGGGATGCGCAGGACGAACTGTACGTTCTTGCGCTCCCATCCCCTCGGGAGCTTTGCGGCCGCTTCGGCAAAGTACTCCGGGTTGGTGAGAAACTCTCCGGCGGCCATGGTTCCGTAATGGGTGATGCCGGCGGCGATCACCACCGGGCGGTCCGTGGTGGTGTCCACGATACGAGAGACAATGGCGTAGTCGTTCTTAACATCCCAGTACGGCCACGCTCCCGTAAGCTTCCATTCGTTATTTTCCGGGTGCTGCCGGTCGCGCACGAAATCGGTTGCGCTCGCGTCGTCCTTCTCGAAAACAAAACGGAGTTGCCCCACGGCAAGTAAGGTCCATTGATTATCGAATGCGCCGATGAGCACGGCCGGCGTCTCGCGCAGATCCGCGAATGTGGTCGACCGCTCACCGCGGATACGATACGGTTTGCCGTACTTCTCCAGCATACCGGCGATGTGAACCAGGCAGATGACGTCGCCCATGGCGGCGTACCGGTCCGGAAGAATGACGAGGTCTTTCTTGAGGATGAAATCCGGTTCCGGCCCTGGATTGGGGGGCGTTGTACCGGCGAAGCCCTGGATCGCGTCCTGCGCCTGGGTGGATTTCAGATTGTATACAATAGGCTGGCCCAGCGAGATGATGATGGTCCCCGGCGCCTTGAGGACCGGCAGCCACAGCCGCTGCAACTCCGTCTCTTTCCACCGCGGAGAGAGCAGTGTCAGAACCAGCACGACCACCGCCGCGCCGGCAATGCTCAAACCAATCCGTATCCACAGGCGGGCATCGCGCCCGGCGGCGGGTGCCGGGGTGGCGCTATCGTGGAACTCGGCGATATACGAGCCGGCAAGCAGGTCGATACGAAGTTCGGATTGGTGTCCGGGCTCCTGATAATATTGCGCCAGCTTCTTGCGGATTTCTCCCGCCGTGGCGCGGACCACCGGGTCCTGGCTGGTATCGTAATCGGGCTCGCGCTCGAATACTTCGATCCCCAGGGTCCGTTCCTTCAATTGCGCCGTCTCGCCCGTCACGGTGTGTTCCACGATGTGACGCAACAGGCTCAAGCATCGCCGGCTCCCTCGAAACTGCGGGCTCGTCAGAATCCGTTCCACCTGGGCACGAATCGCGGCCGCCCTTTCGGGGGGCAGGCTTGGCGTCGTGGCCTGCAGGTCTGGCTTACGGGACATAATCCAGTCTGTAACGGCTCATCGTACCACATTGAAACACGTAAGGTACCCCCGTCTCGGCAAACCCACGAGCACCCGTAAGTTGTTGTATCCAAAACCCTGAAAAAGTACGATCCCGTAATGTTCTGCTCTTGGGAGGCGCTGGCCCGTTACGCTGGCATGGAAAGTTTTTAGGCCCGGCGAGCCATGGCGATGGCGCATGCGCCGGTGCCACCGTTGCGGGCGCTCGGGCATGACTCCGCTCGAAAGGCCGACTGCGGCTGCGCCCAACGGCCGGTTTCAAGTTGAGGTACACATGCGTCTGGACCGGATTGACATCGCGATCATTCTGGCTTATCTGGCGACCTCCGTTCTGGTCGGTTACTGGGTTTCTCACCGCGCTTCGCGGGATATGAGAGCCTACTTTCTGGGCGGCAACACGATGCCCTGGTACGTGTTGGGCGTATCCAACGCGTCCGGCATGTTCGATATCGCGGGCACCATGTGGCTGGTCTACCTGTTGTTCGTATACGGCCTTAAGAGCGTTTGGATCCCATGGCTTTGGCCGGTATTCAACCAGATTTTTCTCATGGTTTACCTTTCGGCCTGGCTGCGGCGATCCAATGTCATGACGGGCGCCGAATGGATCGTTACCCGTTTCGGTTCGGGCCGGGGAGCGCGCCTCTCCCACCTGATCGTGGTCCTTTACGCACTGGTCAGCGTGATCGGTTTCCTGACTTATGCCTTTAAAGGCATCGGCAAGTTCGCCGTCAATTTCCTGCCCTGGCAGTTAAGCGCCAACCAATACGCCTTGATTCTTATGGCAATAACGACCTTTTACGTCGTCAAGGGCGGAATGTTCAGCGTGGTGGTGACTGAGGTGATTCAGTTCTGCATCCTGTCGGTGTCCTCGATCGCCATCGGACTGATCGCCATGGCGCGGGTTTCTCCCGAGATGTTGCACCGGGCGGTCCCAGCCGGTTGGGATCGCCTGTTCTTCGGTTGGAGCCTGAACCTCAACTGGAGCGGGCTTATCGATTCGGTGAACGCCAAGATCGCCCAGGACGGGTATTCGATGTTCGGAATCTTCTTCATGATGCTGCTGTTCAAAGGCATTCTGGTCAGCACGGCCGGTCCGGCGCCAAACTACGACATGCAGCGGATTCTGTCCACCAAAACCCCCCGCGAGGCATCCTTGATGAGCGCCTGGGTCAACGTGGTTCTGATCTTCCCCCGTTACTTCATGATCACCGGCTTGAGCGTTCTCGCCCTGGTGTTTTACAGCGATCAGATTCGGGAAATGGGCGCCAACATCGATTTCGAGATGGTGCTTCCCTACGCGCTTGGCCGGTTCGTCCCGGTCGGTCTGCTTGGGCTTCTCATGGCGGGACTGCTGGCGGCTTTCATGTCTAATTTCGCGGCCACCGTCAACGCGGCTCCGCCTTACATTGTCAACGATATCTACAAGCGGTTCATCAATCCCGATGCGAGCCCCAGGACATATGTTCGTTTGAGTTACCTGAGTTCCTTCGGGGTGGTGGTTGCCGGGATTACCGTCGGGTGGTTTGTGGGATCGATCAACTCCGTCATCCAGTGGATCGTTTCGGCCCTCTGGGGGGGGTATACGGCTTCCAACGTGCTCAAGTGGTATTGGTGGCGATTCAACGGTTACGGCTACTTCTGGGGAATGGTCGCGGGAATTGGGAGTTCTCTGGTTCTGCCGCTGGCGTTACCCCACACGTCCCCGCTCAATGCGTTTCCGCTGCTGCTGGCGATTTCCATGGGTGGGTGCCTGGCGGGCACGCTGCTCACGCCGGCGGAGGATTTCGAGGTTCTGAAGTCGTTTTATAAACGGGTGCGGCCGTGGGGATTCTGGGGACCGGTTCTTCGCCAGGTGCTGCGGGAAGATCCCTCTTTCAAGCCGAACCGGGATTTTCGCCGCGACATGTTCAACGTGGTCGTGGGAATCTGCTGGCAAACCAGCCTGGTCGCCCTGCCGATTTATATCGTCATCCGCAATACCTCCGCCGCGATGGCGGCTTTGGCTGTGGCCGCGGTGACTTCGGTGGTGCTGAAATTCAGTTGGTACGATCACTTGCGCGAGATGGAGGAAACCACCGAAGCGGCCAGCCGTCCGCAACCGGCCCCGGCTCTCTCGGAGCGAGCGTAACCGGATCTCGACCATGCGATACGGATATTTTGACGACGACCACCGCGAATATGTCATCACGCGGCCCGATACCCCCCTTCCGTGGATCAACTATCTCGGCTGTCAAGCCTTCTTCGGGCTCATCTCCAACACCGCCGGCGGCTATTGTTTTTATCGCGATGCGCGGCTTCGGCGGGTGACCCGCTACCGCTATAACAATGTTCCGCTCGACCAGAGCGGCCGCTATATTTATCTCCGCGACGACGATTCCGGCGAGTTCTGGTCACCCTCCTGGCAGCCGGTGTGCCGCGAGCTGGAAGACTACCAGTGCCGTCATGGGATGGGGTACAGCATCATCGGCGCGCGGTACCACGGCATCGAGGCGCGCACCCGGTATTTTGTCCCGCTGGATGAAAACCTGGAGATCTGGCAGCTCTCCATTACCAATCGCCGGTCCACACCCGCAGCGCTCTCCACCTTCTCGTCCATCGAGTTCTGCCTGTGGGACGCACAGGACGATGCCACCAACTTCCAGCGCAATTTCAGCATCGGCGAAGTGGAGGTCGAGCCCGGTATCGTCTACCACAAGACCGAGTACCGGGAGCGGCGCAACCACTTCGCGTATTTCGCCTGCTCGGCTCCGGTGTGCGGCTTCGACACCCAGAGGGAGGCGTTCCTCGGTCCGTATCGCGGTTGGGACCGGCCCCTGGCGGTGGAGCGCGGCGCCTCGTCGAATTCCATCGCGCACGGCTGGGCGCCCATGGGCTCTCACCATGTCAAGCTGCAACTCGAGCCCGATGAGACGCGGCAGATCATTTTTCTGCTGGGCTATCACGAAAACCCGAATGAGCGGAAGTTCGACCCGCCCGGCTCTCAGACCATCGACAAAGGAACCGTCCGCCCGGTAATTGCGAAGTATCTCGATCCGGCGAACGTCGAGAAAGCCTTTGAGAAGCTGCGGTCTTATTGGTGCGGCCTGATGAGTGTCTGCCAGGTGGATACCCCGGACGTGCACACCAACCGGATGGTCAATATCTGGAACCCCTGCCAGTCGATGGCGGCCTTCAACCTGTCCAGATCGGCGTCTTTTTTCGAGTCAGGAATCGGACGGGGACTCGGCTTTCGCGATTCCAACCAGGATTTACTGGGGTTCGTCCACATGGCACCCGCGCGCGCCCGCGAGCGTATCCTGGACCTCGCCGCCACGCAGCTTGCGACCGGCGGCGCCTATCACCAGTATCAGCCGCTCACCAAGCGCGGCAACAACGACGTCGGCTCCAATTTCAACGACGATCCGCACTGGTTGATAGTCGGCGTGGACGCTTATCTGAAGGAGACCGGCGACTGGAGCATACTGGATGAGCCGGTCCCCTACGATAACCAGCCCGGCACCGAACAGCCGCTCTATGAGCACTTACAGCGCAGCTTTCGCTACACGCTGGAGCGGCTGGGGCCGCACAACCTTCCGCTGATCGGACGCGCCGACTGGAACGACTGTCTGAATCTCAACTGTTTCTCCGATACGCCCGGCCAATCGTTTCAAACCACCACCAACAAGGATGGCAAGGTGGCGGAATCGGTTTTCATCGCCGCGCTGTTTGTGCTCGCTGGACGCTACTTAGCCGCCATCGCGGCTCACCGCGGGCTGGAGGAGGAATCGGCCGCCTGCCTGGCCGAAGTCTCCCGCATGGAGCAGACGATACGGGATCACGGCTGGGACGGCAAGTGGTTTCTGCGCGCCTACGACGACTTCGGCCGCAAGGTGGGTTCCGACGAGTGCGAGGAAGGGAAAATTTTTATCGAGCCGCAGGGTTTCGCGGTTCTGGCGGGCGTCGGGCTGGAGGACGGGAGGGCCGAGACGGCCCTCGATTCGGTGCGCGATCTACTGGCCACCGAGCACGGCATCGTACTCCAGCAGCCGGCATTCTCGCATTACTATCTTCACCTGGGCGAGATTTCTTCTTACCCGCCCGGGTATAAGGAGAACGCCGGAATCTTCTGTCACAACAATCCTTGGGTGATGATTGCGGAAGCGCGACTGGGCCATGGCGACCGGGCCCACGATTATTACCTGCGCATCAATCCATCGGCCCGCGAACACCTCGGCGAAGTCCATCGCTGCGAGCCCTATGTGTATCCCCAGATGATTGCCGGCCGCGACGCCCCAACTTATGGCGAAGCCAAGAACTCCTGGCTTACCGGTACTGCGGCATGGAATTACTGCGCCATCACTCAGTGGATCCTGGGCATTCGCCCAACTTATGACGGACTGGAAATCGCCCCCGTGATGCCCGCGAGCTGGCCGGGGTTCCGCGCGACGCGCAAATTTAGAGGCGCGACTTATCACATAACGGTGCAGCGGACCGGCAGCGGGAATCGTGTGTCGCTGGTAGTCGATGGTGTTCCGGTTTCCGGCAGTATTTTACCCCTTTCCGACGGCGTTGAGGACGTGCGAGTGGAAGCGACGGTCTGGTGATAACAATAATGCAAGTCCGCCAGGAAATCAAGCCTTAATTTGACATCTGAACTATGCCTGCAACGGGGCCTTCGGTTGCGGCGGATTCACCAGATCGGCGACGGTTTTGGCTGGCGCCGATCCGACCATGCCTTAATTCGACGCCTGAACCATGCTCGCAACAATCGTCGTACAACCCACCCACTTCATCCTGTTCGGCGGATTCTCAACTCCCGATTTTCATAGTTTGGGGATGTTACCGGTGACACGATTTGCCTTTGTCCGAGGCGTTGGTTCGGCTGTAACACGCCGCGGCGGAAGCTGTAATCTACCTGCCATCGGGGAGTCACCTGAGGTCGATCTTGGTATTGATTATAAAGGCGCTTAAGGCTTAGTTGGATTGTAAGATACGGTATTGTACTTGTTCCTGTTCGCTTTTTTAGTAGATTTGCATTACGGTTTACACAAGGGAGACGAGTTGGTGTGGAGGAGTGCGCGGTCGCTGCACCGCGTGAGTACCGGCGGCGGCGTCCGCTCATCGCAGCCAGGAAACGCGTACTCCCGCTTTGAAGTGTGTGGCTCTGAGAGAGGTTATCTATGAAGATAAGACGAACCTGGAGCGGCCTGAAGATCGCGATGGCGGTTCTTTCGGCCCTCCTGCCTTTGCTGCTTGCGCCCCCCATGATGGCGCAGTCGCAGTACATCAGCGGCACCGTTGTCGACCCTACCGGTGCCCTCGTCCCGCAGGCTTCCGTCAAGATCGTGGACGCGGCCAAGGGAAGCACCGTCCGGGAAACCAGCACCGATCAATCGGGCCGGTTTCAGGCCATCGATATTGAGCCGGGCAGGTACACCATCGGTGTCGAGAAGGTCGGATTCAAGAAGTCTGAACTCACGGTCACGCTGGACGTCAACACCAAGTTGGACGTGGGACAGGTGACGCTGGCGGTAGGCAATGTTAAGGATGTTGTGTCCGTGGAAGCGGACGCCACGCCGTTGGTCACAACCAACACGATGGACAAGTCCTACATCGTCGACAAGATGGAAATATCGGAATTGCCCATGAACGGCCGGAACTTCACCTCTTTGATGAGCACCGTGCCAGGCATGGGGAGTTCGGCCCAAAGCGATTTTGCGGTCGACTTCAACGACGTATCGCAGTTCCATTCTCTGGGCGGACGCGGCTCGGAGAACAATATGTACCTGGACGGATCTCCGAATATCGACGTGGGCGACAACCAGTCGCAGTATACCCAAGCCAGCGTCGATACGATTGCCGAGTTCCGGGTGCTGGAGAGCGGCTTCAACGCCGAGTACGGACGGAACTCCGGCATGGTGATCGCGGTGCAGACCAAGTCTGGCGCGGCGCAGTTCCACGGCACGTTGTACGAGTATCTCCGCAACAACTATTTCGACGCGAAAGAAGTGCAGGACAACACCTTCCAGGCGCCGCTGCGTTACAACCAATTTGGCGGCAATTTCAGCGGCTGGGTACCGGTGCCTAAACTGTCCACCAGGCAGGACAAGCGCTTGTTCTTCTTCTTCAACAGGGAGATGACGCGCCGCAACGAGCCCAGCAGCAACTATGCGGATATGCCCAACGCGACCGTGATGGGCGGGAACTTCGCTCCGTTGCTGCTTTCGACCAATATGACGTATGCGCCCGGGTTCAAGACCGGAACCGTTTTCGAACCAGGAACGGTCACCCGCGACGGCTCCGGCAACATCACCGGCGGGGTTGCTTTCCCGAACAACGTCGTTCCCCAATCGATGTGGCAGCCGCTCAGCGCCAACATGCTGAAGATCTATACAGGGCTCCCCGGTTATTCCGGCCTTCCCGCCACGCCTGGAGTCCCGGGCTACGTGCGCTACTACTACAACAACCCCGACGACCTGACGAAGAACCAGGACATGCTGCGTGTGGACTTCAACATCAGCAGCAAGATGACCAGTTTCTTCCGCTGGGTGAACGACTACCAGAAAGAGTCCATCGCCAATGGAATCTGGGGCAGCCAGCCTTTTCCGTTCCAGGAGCAGGCGCGGCCAAAGCCGGGCAGTTCCTGGGCGTGGAACCTGGTGACCACGTTCACGCCTCACCTGGCTTCCGAGACGATCCTGACGTACAACCACCAGTCTCAGTCGCTGTCGGTGGTTGGCAACAATCCCGTCGATCGCACCGCGCTGGGCGCCAACTTCGCCCAGGTCTTCCCGGCGACCAACATCACCAACTCGGTTCCCGATGTGACTACGGGAGTGAACGGGCTTGGCTGGTCCCTGGGCGACCCGGGATGGCACAACTGGGGTAAAGACTACGGCGCCACCGAAAACATCTCCTGGATCAAGGGCAGCCACAACTTCAAGTTTGGCGCCTTTTTCAATCGCGACGACAAGGCGCAGACAGGAACCTGGGGCATGGAGGGCAACATCAATTTCAGTACGAATACGAATGCCTCGTTCACCCAGGACACCGGCAGCGGGCTGGCCAACATGATGTTGGGCAACTTCAACAACTATACCAACCTGAGCGGCGCCGTTTTCCCCTATTTCCGTTTTTGGGAATTCGACTTTTACGCCCAGGATAACTGGAAAGTCAGCAAGCGCCTGACCATCGATTACGGTCTGCGCTTCGTCCATATGGATCCCACCTACACCGTCGTTCGCGGCGGCACGCCGGGCGGGGAAGGCACATGGACGATTTACAGCGTGGATCTCAGCAAGTATAACCGCTCGAATGCCCCCCTCATCAACACGACCGCGGGCGTGCAGAACGGCTATCAGCCCGGTTTCATCGAAGCCAATCCGGTGACGGCACTCACGAACCTGGGAATGATCTGCGATCCATGCAACGGCACCGATTCCGGATTCTCTCCGCCCAAATCGTTCCCCGAACCCCGTCTCGGCTTCGCGTACGACGTATTTGGAGATGGCAAGACGGCCCTGCGCGCCGGCGCCGCCGTATTCAACGAACGCCTCCGCCAGAACAACTTCAGCTTTGGCGCGGGCGGGCAATTCCCCAATCTTTACTCCGGATCGATATACAACCAGAACGTGGCTAACTTCAGCACCGCCGGGGTGGGAACGGCCACATCGCCCATCCAACCGCCCAATATGACGATTTGGCCCACCAACAACACCATGCCGAGCGTTTACACCTGGTACGTCGGCATTCAGCACCAGTTGCCGGCCAAGTTCAGCCTCGACCTGTCTTACTCCGGCAGCCACTCCATTCACCTGATGGACCAGCGGGCGGTCAATGCGCTTCCCAACGGCTATTTCCAGAACAACAACCTGTCGGCGTCGGTCAACGGCTGGAACAGCGCACTTCTGCCATACGCCGGCTGGGGCAACCTGACGGCGATCGAAACCAACTCCTACGCGCACTATAACGCCCTGATGTTCCGGCTCAACCGGCGTTTCGCCGACAACCTGGCGGTGAATTTCAACTACACCTGGTCCCACGTTCTGGACACCGGCGACAACGACTCCGACAACATCAACAACCCCTTCTGCATTCGCTGCAGCTACGCCAATGCGGGATACGACCAGCCGAACGTGGTCTCGCTCGACGCCATTTACATGCTGCCGAAGGTAAGGGGCTCGCTCGATAATCGTTTCCTGCGGGAAGTGCTCAACGGGTGGGAACTGAGCGGCGTGGTCCGCTACCAATCGGGGATGCCGGTCACCATCGGATCCAACGGAAACCTGTTTGGCTTGAACATAGGTAACGACGGCATCAATAGCGGCCAGTATCCCGACGTGGTCGGCAATCCGTATGCCACATCGGGTGGATCGCTGGTGCTGAATCAGTCGGCCTTCATTCGTCCGCCGGATGGCCAGTGGGGCGATCTGGGCCGCAACGCTCTCCGCTTGCCGGGCATCAGCAACGTGGACATGGCCCTGATGAAGAGCTTCGCTATCACGGAACGAGCGAAGGTCACGTTCCGCTTCGAGGTCTTCAACCTGTTCAACCATCCGGAACTCTGGTCCATCAACACCAATTTCAACGGTGATAATCCGGGTAGCGGACTTTCCGCCAGCGACGGCACCTTCGGGCAGCCGGCTTCGGGCGGCTACCGCGATGCCCGGACTATACAGTTAGCTCTGCGCTTCGCTTTCTGATTCAAAAGCTGCGTTGACCCCCAAAGAACCCCGCTGCCCCTCAAAAGGCAGCGGGGTTTTTGTTTGCGAGGGGAAGGGGCGGCCGTTGTCCGCGCTCAATTCGACCGCAGCGCGACCATGGGATCGATCCGCGAGGCGCGCCAGGCCGGAATGTATCCGGCTACCGCCGCAACCACGATCAGCAACGCACCAACGCCCACATAGGTGACCGGGTCGCCGGAGGTCACGCCGAACAGCAGGCTCCCCAGCGTGTTCGACAACGCTCGCGACGCCGCCATGCCCAACGCGAGCCCCAACGCCGCCAATCCGAACGTGCGCAAAAGGATACGACGTTGCAACTCGGCCGGCGACGCCCCCAGCGCCATCCGAATTCCGATTTCCTGCACCCGCTGATTTACCGAATACGAAATCACCGCATAGATGCCCAGCGAAGCGAGCACCAGCGCGAAGGCCGCGAATCCGCCGAGCAGCATGACGAGAAAGCGTCGCGGAGACACCGCTTTATCCACCAAATCCTGCAGGCTTCGGACTTCGCGAATCGGCAGATTTGGATCCAGCGGCCGCAGCGCCGTTCGAATTCCCGATGCGAATACTTCCCTCGGCAGCGTCGTTCGCGCCACCAGTTCGATGTCGGAATAGTCTCCGGTCTGCCGCAGCGGAATATACATCTCGGACCCGCCCGTTTTTTCCAGCGCTTCGTGACGGATGTCGGCCACCACGCCGACCACCCGCCGGCCCCCGTCCTGGGTCACCGCTTGTCCGATCGGGTCTTGTGCAGGCCACAAGGTGCGGGCGAAAGTCTGGTTCACGATCACGACCGGTTCGCTCGATGCACGATCCTGCTCAGTGAATCCGCGGCCGGCTTCTAAACGGATCCCGGCGGCCGCGAAGTATCCGTCGCTGACCATCCGAATGTAGGGTTCAGGAGGATATTGGCCCTTCGGGTAAACATGTCCCTTTGCGCCGACCTGCCACGACCGGTCTCCGGCAAACGGCAAAACGTCGCTCACTCCCGCCGCCCGGACGCCCGGAATCGATCGCGCCCTCCGCAGCATGTCATCGAGGAAAGCGTTCTGTCGAGCGAGGCTCGAAATCCTGGTCCCCGGATCGACCCGCAAGACCGCCGTGTGCTCCGGTTCAAAACCTAGATTGACGTCGAGTACGCGAACAAAACTGCGCACCAGGAGACCCGCGCCCACCAGCAAAACCGAGGCGAAGGCGATCTCGGAAACCACCAATCCGTTGCGCAGCCAGGCACGACGCTTGCCGGCGCTCAGCCCGCGGCCACCCTCTTTCAGCGCGTCCTGCATCTCTAATGCGGGAGCCTGAAGCGCAGGCAACACCCCGAATAGGACGCCGGTAAGAACGGCCGCGACCAGCGTGAAAGCGAGCACGTTTCCGTCGATGCGCACGCCGGTTAGCAAGGGAAGATTGAAGGCGCTCAGATGCGCCACCGCGCGTGCGCCGGCCAGCGCGAGAGCGAGGCCCAGCACCGCGCCGCAACAGGAGAGCGCGATGCTTTCGGTAAACATCTGCCGCAGCAGGCGAAGACGCCCCGCGCCCAGCGCCGCCCGCATTGCCAGCTCCCTTTGCCGCGCTCCCATACGGGCCAACTGCAGATTCGAGAGGTTCGCGCACACAATCAACATCACGACGCCGACCGCGCAAGCCAGCACCAGCAAGGCCGGCCGAACGCGCCCATTGATGCGTTGATCGAGCGGAGTCAGCCTCGGAACGACGGGATTCCGTTCGGGAGGGGGATGCTGGATCTCCATCTGTTTTGCCAGTTGAATGAATTCCGGACGTGCGGCCTCTACCGTAGCGCCGGGCTTCAACCGGCCGACGATCGTCATGGTATTGCCTCGCCGGTTCGTTTCGTCCGTCAACGGCCAGGGAATGAAGATATCCACCGGCGTGCCGGGCGCGAATAGTGCGGCGAAGTCGAAAGAGGCCGGCAGCACGCCCGCCACGGTGACGGCGCGATTGTTGAATATCAACTTGCTGCCCACCACTGAGGGGTCTGAAGCGAACCGCCGTTGCCAAAAGCCGTAGCTGAGAAGCACGGCCTGAGGAGCGTAATCCTTTTGCCGGCATTCGTCTGCTGTGAACGACCGCCCGAGCGCCGGTTCAACTCCCAGCAGCGGAAAAAGGTTCTGAGTCACGGGAACGCCCGTCACCCGTTCCGGCTCGCCGGTGCCCGTCAATTGCCAGGCTCCGGTGCCACCGCCGGACCACCCGGCCAGATCGGAGAAGGAGTGATTCTGCTCCCGCAGGTCCAGGAAGTTGCTCACTTGAGTGGACCATTCCTGGTTCGCAATCCAGACCAGACGGCCCGGATCGCGGAACGGGAGGGGGCGCAGCAGGAGCGCGTTCACCATGCTGAACACAGTCGAACTGGCCCCAATGCCGAGGCCGGCGATGAGGATCGTAAACACTGTAAACCCGGCATCGCGCCGCATCCCCCGAAACGCGTAACGCAGATCCTGTGCCAGATCGCTCCACCAACGAACCAACCACACGCTGCGGGATTCTTCCGATTTCTGCGCCATATTGCCGAACTTTCTCCTTGCCGCCGCGCGCGCTTCCACCTCAGACAGGCCCTGCGCGGCGAAGTCTCGAGCCAATGACTCGATGTGAAACTCCATCTCTTCCCACAACAGCCGCTCCCGCTCGCTATGGGCGAGCAAAAACCGTAAACGGCGTCGAAAGCGTTTCCAACTGGAACCTGCCCGCATGCGATCTCCGTAGTCCCCCCTTAAGCGAACCCCATAATCCGAGCGACCGCGCCCGTTACCCGCCTGTAGCGGGCCGACTCCTCCGCCAGTCGCTTTCGCCCATCGGGCGTCAGTTGGTAGAAGCGAGCCCGTCGATTATTCGCCGACAGGCCCCACTCGCCCGTAATCCATCCATTCAGTTCGAGCCTCTGCAGCGCCGGATAGAGCGAGCCTTCCTCCACGCGCAGGAGATCGTCGGATAGTTGCTGGATCAGTTGCGCGATTGCGTATCCGTGCAAATGGCCGCTCATCAATATTTTGAGCACCAGCATGTCGAGCGTTCCCGGTAACAGGTCTTCTCTGTTTTTCTCCGTTCCCATAGACGGTCTTATTATAGTACGTTAAACTTGTGGATTAGTTACGAAGAACCGTGATTTTTTCACTCAGACAGTCTGTTCGAGCCGACATGGGGGCGGCAATCGCGAACGGCGCTGAATCGATGAAAGTTGCGTAGCTTGGGTTTTACGGTTTCGTTTCCGTGATTCCCAGGTCGGTCAGGACCTTGGGATTGGCTTCATCCATCGAGAGCAGGTTATGGCAGGCGTTGCAATCCTGGGTGATGGCCTGGCCGGCGGGGGCGTTGTGAGAGCCGTCGTGGCAGCGGAAACAGCCCGGGGAATCGGTATGACCGACGTTGATCGGATACTTGCCCCAGGTGACATTCATCTCCGGGAAGATATTGCGATCATAGATGGCTAGCACGCCGTTGGCCGAGGAGGTGACTTCGCTGCGCCGGCTAGCCCAGATTTCCGGGTAATTCTGCTGGTAGAAGGCGGCGAAAGCGGCCGGAATTTTGCTCGCGGCTTCCTCTCGCGAGCGGTAGTTCACCTTCAGAATCTCGAGGCCCTCTTTCTTGGCGAAAGGCAGGTTGGGGGAAACATCGCCGGAACCCATGGCGCGGTCGAGGCCCCGCTCCGGCAGCTCGAAGCTGTGGGAGGGGCGGTTGTGGCAGTCCATGCAGTCCATTTCCCGCATGGTGAGGCCGGCCGGTTGGGCGTCTTTGGTGGCATAGACCGTCTTAGCGCCCTGGTTGTCGTATTCCACCCAGGGAATGTTCTGGCGGGCTTCGTCGGAGTGGCCATAGCGAATGTGTATGCCCACCCCGAGGTGGGTGCCATGAATGCCGATGCCGTGGTTGCCGCCGCCGATCTTCATCAGCAGGACGGTTTTGGTAAGCGAATTGGTGGCGTCGTCGGCATATTTATTGATCACGCGCAGGCGGTCCTCGCCGTATTTCTGGGGCCAGTGGCAGGTTTCGCAGGTTTCCCGGGCCGGGCGCAGGTTGTGGACCGGCGTCGGAATCGGCCGGGGGTAAGTGTGGAAGGTTACGGCAAAGACCTGTCCCACGCCGGACAGCTTGCTGCGCACGAACCAGGACGCGCCGGGACCGATGTGGCATTTGACGCACTCGACGCGCGAATGCGGCGACTGCTGGTAGGCGGTGTACTCGGGCTGCATCACGGTGTGGCAGGTCTGGCCGCAGAAGGTGACCGAATCCATGTAATTGACGGCGCCGTAGCTGAGCTGGCTGGCCACGATGATATTGACCGCGGTGGTGAAGATGACGAAATAGGCCAGCTTGCGGAGCTCCGGATTGCTCCAGCGGAGCGGCGGAAAGGCGGCGGGCCAGAGCTGCGCCCGCCGGTCGGCGCGGCGCTGCCGCCAGATGCCCAGCGGAATCAGCACCAAGCCGGCAAAGAACGGCGCCGGCAACACCATGAAGACCAGGATGCCGATGTAAGGGCTCTCGGTTCCGCCCCGTAGCGTGGTGGGCAGCAGGAAGAGCCAGAACACGGTGGCCGAGGTGACCAGGATCACGCCGAGCAGGCTGACCCAGTTGCTGGAAAGATGGATATAGGGGGAGAGCCATCCTCGGCCCTGACTCGGCGGTGGGGTCATTTTTGCGGATTTTCCTCTCGATTGCCGTTGAGAAAGGCGGTGTTCAGCGGATAGATGTCGGGGTCGAAAATCACCGAATAGAAGTGCCAGACGACAATGGCCAGGGTAGCCAGAACGGCTTCGTAGAAATGCACGGAAGTGGCTACGTCCAGCCAGGCTTTAGGCAAAATGCGCATGGCGATATTGTTGGCCCAGAGCAGAATTCCGGTGGAGGCCATCACCACGGCGCCCCAAATCACGGCCCAATATTCGGCTTTCTCGATATAGCTGTGCGACGAGCGGCCGGGCGGCGTGTCTCCCAGTCCTAGATTGTACGCGAAATTGGCCATGGCTTCCCGCGGGTCGTTGCGGTTCGGCCACATTTCCTTCCAGTGTTCCCGTAGTTTGCGGCTCACGACGAGCGAAACCGCGTGGGTGACGGCAATCAGGATGAACACCACGGCGGCCGAGCGATGAACCAGGCTGCGCACCGAGAGCGTACCGGCCATCCCCAACAAGGGGCGAGCCCACCAGTGGTCCGGGTATTTGAGCGCAAAACCGCTCCAGACCAGGATCAGGAAGGAAATCGCCATGACGGCGTGCTGGATGCGTTCGAACGGGAGCATGCGCGGACCGGTGTGGCCGGCCGGGCCGGAGATTCGCGCCGCCTTCCGGAAGCGGTTGCGGATCAGCTTGCGCAGCCAATCGCCGGCATTGTGCAGCAGCATGAGCCCGATGGTGACCGGGATGAGGAGGAGATAGGTGCTGCGCACGAAGCGCAACGGGGCAGGCTCGGCGCCGTTTTCCGAGACGTGTACCTGGCTGATGGCAAAGCGTTCGCCGGCGCCGGGATGGCATCGCCCGCAGGTCTTGGGCAGGTTTTTGGGATTGATGGTGGACTTGGGGTCGGAAGACGGCAGAATGTCGTGAACGCCGTGGCAACTGGCGCAATTGGCGACGGTCTGCATGCCGGCTTTGGCAGCCAGGCCGTGGAAGGAGGAATCGAAGCTGACCATGCGGTCGGTGGGCAAACCGAAACGGCTGTTCAGGCGGACGTTGCCGTGGCAGCTTCCACAGGTATCGCGAATATGGGCGGCGTTCACCGGAGAAGCGGCGCTGGTGTGCTTGATGATGTTGTGCTCGCCATGGCAGTCGGTACACAGGGGGGCCTGGGAAACGCCCCTGGCCAGCGCTTGCCCGTGGATGCTGGCCCGGTACTGGTCGACTACGTCGCTGTGGCACATGCCACAGGTATCCGGCACGCCGGCGCGAAACGCTTGGGATTTCGGCGAAAGCAACTCGTGGGCGCTGCCGTGGCAGAGGGCGCAATCCGGCGCGCCTTCATTGCCGTGCGCGCGGGCCTGTCCGTGCACGCCCTGGGAGTAATCGCCGGCCTGGTCGGTGTGGCAATTGCCGCATACGGGTTTGGGAATATTGGCCGGGTGGGGATACTGATCGTGAGATTGGTGGCAGGTATCGCAGGTGAGCCCGGCGTGGGCGCTTTTGGCCAGTTTGGCGCCCTGCTCGTGGCAGTCTGTGCAACTGGCTTTGGCCGGAGCGGCCGCCCAGGCGTTGGCGCCCGCAAAAACTACAAAAACTACAAGAAAACCGAGGATGGCGAAACCGAGCCCCCCGGGTATCGTCTGGAAAGCCCGGTTTCGCATAGCCCTAAATCCCCGTCGTGGAGCTCGACACCCAAAACCGATAGAAGTAAATCGCGACCAGCACGAACCCATACGCAACCGCGATTATGGTCAGAGTTTTGCCCCATTTGTCCACCTGGTCCAGCTTTTGCGCTACCGTGCTCTGCTGCGCCACAGCACCGCTCGAGGCGCCCAAGTGCAAGACGTCATCTTCCTGGCTGGCGATGTGGCGGCGGTATACAATCAGTCCCGCCACACCCACCGCCATGAGGATCCAAATTGCGAAAAAAAAGTTCATTAACGGCCTCCATTTCAGATAACCAACTCTTTTATACTACATTCCGCGCCGGCCATCCGTGCTTCGGGCACTTTGCGAGATGCACGCGGAATTCCACGATGACGACCACGTTAATTATTGTGTTTTGCAACGCTTACGGCTGGGACGGTGGCTAATTGGGGTTATTGACGCAGGGACTGGCGCGGGATTGGGGGAAATTGCGTGTGCCGCGCGTGGGGAGTGGGAAACCGGCATCCGTAGCGCCGCCGCCATGATCGCCAGCAAGACGGTATCCATGGAATCGTCCCAACCGACCACCGAAACGATGCCCGCATCCCAGGCCTGCGCCATGCGTTCGGAATTCTTGTGGGTGATCAATACGATGCATTCGGGGTGAGACAGAGGGAGGGGCAGGCGGGCCAATGCGGTATCGTCCAGCACCAGCACCGACGGCTGCCCCGGATCGGAACTCGCGGCCGAGTCGATATGCCAGGCGCAAGTGTGGTTCAGGGCGTCTCGCAACGCCGCGGCGTAGGCGGTATCGGAGAGCGTAAGCCTGACCGTCTGTAGCATATGCGGCTGGGAATCCTCCACCCGAAAGACCGCTATTTCTTGTCCTGGTATCCGTCCAAGGTCTTATGCTCGGAGTAATACTTTCCGGCATCGGTCAGGGCTTTCGGATTCGCCTTGGCATCGACATGGCAGTAGGTGCAGGCTTTCTTGGTGCTCTTGGTATACTCCGGCTTCCCGTAGGACGCAATGGAGCAAATCAAGAACCCGGCCGCCAGGATGGCGGCGGGAAGAGTGAGTTTGAGGTGCGGCATCTAGCCTCCACCGGGGAAAAGAGCAATTGCATCGCCACCAGGGTAAGCGGTTCAATTTCAGACTTTTTTGCCTGTTTGGCGGCGTCGGGGCGGGGCAATTCCCGCCCTAGTGCTCCGAGATTGCGCTATTTCGCTCAATCGGCCTGTTATAATTGGAGCCATAACCGATCCATGTCGAAGCTTTCTCCAGGTTGGCAAAGCGTAAATATCCTGGAAGCGGTGTTTGACCAGCTTTCCGATGCGCTGATCCTCTACGATCCGGAATTCCGCATTACGGGAGTGAACCGGTCCGCCGAAAAGCTTTTCGGCATTTCCTCCGACCAAATGCTGGGCAAGCACTGCCAGGAAGTCTTCAAGTGCTCGCTGTGCGAGCCTGGCTGCGGCATGCTGGTGGGTTTGAACCAGGCGCCTTCGACCCCGCATTCGACCGTCCGGCTGCACACCGATAACGGCCTGGAACGCCTGGTGGTGATGAAAACCACCCAGATGCTGGACGACCAGGGGCGGCTGACCGGGGTGGTGGCGACCATCAAGGACGTTACCGAGGAAGCCTCGCCGGAGCGGCGCGAGGTGATCGCCGAATCTCCGGGCATGCGCGAGGTGGTGAATTTCGTGCGGCGGGTGGCATCGAGCGAGGCCACCACCATCCTGCTCGAAGGCGAAAACGGGACCGGCAAGGACCTGATCGCCAAGACCCTCCACTACCAGAGCCTGCGGCAGGCCGAGCCCTTCATCGCGATCAACTGCGCGGCCATTCCGGAAACCCTGCTCGAAAGCGAGTTGTTCGGTTACGAAAAAGGCGCTTTTACCGACGCCCGTTCGCAGAAACGCGGCATATTCGAGCTGGCCGACAAGGGCACCCTATTTCTGGACGAGATCGGCGAAATCCCCACGATGCTGCAGGCCAAGCTGCTGCGGGTATTGGAAGAGCAGAGCTTCCGGCGGCTGGGCGGCTTGAAGGACATCCAACTGGATCTGCGGGTGGTGGCGGCCACCAACAAGAACCTGCGCGAAGCGGTCAAGGAAGGCGCCTTCCGGCAGGACCTTTATTTCCGCCTCAACGTGATCCAGATTCTGATTCCGCCGCTGCGCGAGCGGCGCGAAGATATTGTGCCGATGACGCGTTTCTTCATCGACCATTACAACCGCAAATTCAAGCGCAGCATCGAAGGGATCAGCGACGACGCGGCCAAGCTGCTGCTTTCGCACGACTGGCCCGGCAACGTGCGCGAACTGCGCAACGCCATCGAGAGGGCCATGATTCTGGAGGAGTCGGCCCTGATCCATTCCGCCAGCCTGCCTATTTCCATCAGCCGGCCCGAATACGCGCCCATTACCGACACAGGCTTCGACGGCCGAAGCGCGGCCGCCACCGTGGACGGCATGTCGCTCGAGGATCACGAACGAAACCTGCTGGTGCGCGCACTGGAAAAGACCAACGGGAACCAGACCCAGGCGGCGCGCCTGCTGCGCGTCACCCGCGACACGCTGCGCTACAAGATGAAGAAGTTCAGTTTGAAGTAGGGGCGGGCGGGACGAAGAAAACCCGCGGCGAGCCGGCGTTGGGATCGACCAGCCACAGCGGACCGGCTCCGGCCTGGTTCAGCCGGAAGAACCCGCCCATGGGCTCCAGCCCTGTCGCAAGGGCGCCGCTGGACTGTTGCACGCCGGTCCCCGCGGCCAGATCGAAGCTCCATATCGAACCCGTGGCGTTGGCGGCGTAGAGCGTTGCGCCATCGGCCGAGAACGCCACTCCGACCGCTCTAGCCAGGGCCGGGTTCTGCGCCACCGCCTGCTGGACGGCGCTGCCTGCGGCATCGTGAATCCAGGTGACGGCGCCATCGCTCGCGATCGCCGCATCGTGGCTGCCGGGTGCAAAAGCCACCGCGGCGGACTGGCCATTGGGCATCAGGGTAATGCTGCCGCCACCGGCGACCGCAACCAGCCGCAGCCCGTTTCCCGAGGCCAGCAACAGCCAGGCGCCATCGTCGCTCACCGCCAGACGGCCCCTGCCGGGCTGGCGATCCGGCGCCAGCGTCACGCTGCCGGCCAGCGCCGGGCTGGAAGGCAACCCCGTGACCACCTGCACGCTATCGCTTGCGACCAGCGCCGCCGCCGTGCCCGTCGGGCTGAAGACCACCCGTTCGGGCGTCGCGATCGAACCTTGGGCCGCCACTTCGGTTGCGCCATGGCCGCTCAAGGCAATCCAATGGGTGGTGCCGTCGGTCGCAACCAGCACGGCCAGATCCTGGCGCGGCGCCACAAAACCAGCCTCCAGCGAGTAAGGAACCGCCAACAGATCGCCCAGCGTGGCTGCGCCCGGCACGCCGCGAACCGGCCGCAGAGCCGCGGCCGTCCGGTCGTACACGTAGCCGGCCACGGGGCCGCTCAGTTGCCCTGGCTGCGCCGCGGCCGCAGCGCCCAACAATAGAAATGACGCCAACAGTTTGCGCGTGCTCATTGTCCCGGTGCTCCTACCGTGCCAGTCCCCGGCGTCAGCGTAACCACCGACGATGCGGTGGAACTGCCGCCGCCGGAATGGGTGGCGTAATAGGCGCCGCCGGCCGCCGCCGCCGCGCCCACCGCCACCAGAACTACGAAGAGTTTGATCGAAATCCCCGCCACCGTTGCGGTCGCCGCCCCGGCGAGCGCCTCATTGCGCATGTGAATATCAGTGGAGCCGGTGCGGCCATTGGACGATGCGTTGACGTGCACCTGAAACTGTCCCTGCGCGTGGTTGGGGTGAAAGCCGCGCGCAATCGCGTTGCCCTGGCTATCGGAAGTTACCGCCAAGGTCTGCGAGCCGTTGGCGAACGTTCCACCGGCGCCCTGGGAAGGCAGCAGGAAGATCACCGACGCGCCGGCCACCGGCTTGTGATTCTCGTCCTGCACCTGCACGATGGCCTCCCGCGCGGTACGCTGGCGAATGTTGTTGATGGCGCCTTCGCCCTCGACGATCACCAGGTTCAACTTTGGGCCGCTATCCTGCGCGCGTCCCGCCGGAACCAGGGGCACCACCATCCACCAGGCCAGTATCCACGCCAAGCCTCGCATTCCACCTCCGCGATTTCCTATTATCCACGATATAGGGTTGCGCGTCAGTACACTCGGGCTTTTCGCCCGGTTACAGCTTGAGGAGTTGGCATCTCGATTTGCGCCTCTGGGGGCCTGTGAGGGATAACCGTTCCACACGGCAGCAGCCGCTCTTTCCGTTTCAGGCGATTTTTCCACAGCGCCTGAGCGTCCAGAAGAGCTCCGCTCAGCCTCCGCAGACCACATCGTCCCGCTCCAGGCGATCGGCGGCGGCGACGAGCGCCAGTCCCGCCAGGAGGGCGGTAGAAAATCCCGGGAAGAGCATCCGCAACGGGTCCAGGTCGCCGCCTCGCATGGCCGCTTCCAGTTGCAATTGCTGGCCGGCCACGGGCAGCAACTTCCACCAACCCTGGCCGGCCACTGGAGAAAAAACCATGAACATCCCCAGCCCCATCGGAACGAAAACCAACATCGAAAGGTAGGTGTGTGCCTCTTTGACGGTGCGGCACAAGGTGGAGATCCATAGCTCCAGGGCGGCGGCCAACAGCGAGAGCGGAAGCAGGCACACGGCCAGCGCGGGCGGCGGAACACGGTGGAACAGCAGCGCGAAGCCGAGCAGGTTGAGCCATAGGCCGGCGGCTGAAAACGCAGCCACGGCCAGCCACTTGCCAACAGCAGATCCAACCGGCTCACCGGATGCATCAGCAGAGGCACCAGCGCGCGACGCTCCCGTTCGCCGGCAATCGAATCCATGGCCACATTCATTCCACCCACGAACGCCGACACCATGGTGAAGATGGACATCATGGCGATCAGCACCGGACGGCTGTCGCGAACGGCGAGCGAAACCAGCCAGACCACGCCCGGCCCCATAAGGCAGTACAGCGCGGCGGAGAGCAAACTGCGGCGGTCGCGCCAGTTGTCGGTTGCCTCCTTACCGGCGACGATGAGGACCTGGTTCAGCATGACGGCACCTCCCCGGCGCCCGTGAAGGCCATGAAAGCATCTTCCAGAGTGGCCACGCCAGCCCGGCCGCAAAGCTCGCCCGTGGCGCCCTCGGCCACCACGCGGCCGTGCGCCACAATCACGATACGGTCGCACAGTTCCCGCACCTGGTCGAGCACATGGCTGGAGAAGACAATGCACGCCCCGGCGTCGCGCATCCGCCGCAAAAGGAGGCGCAGCGAGCGCACCGAGGGCACGTCCAGCCCGTTGGTTGGTTCATCCAGCACGAGATTCCGCGGCGCATGAATCAGGGCGCGCCCCAGGGCGGTCTTCATCCTCTCCCCCTGCGAGAAGCCGAGAGTGGGGCGATCGGCCACCGACTGCATTCCGAGGAAGGCGATCACTTCCTCCACCCGTTCACCAAGGCGCCGACGGGGGATCCCGTGCAGGCGTCCGGAAAAGGCGAGGGTCTCACGCGGGGTCAGCCGCGAGTACAGCCCCGCGTGGTCCAGCAGGCCGCCAACGCGCCGCTGTAAGGCGAGCGGATCGTCAGCGGGCGAAATGCCATCGACACGCACCTGGCCGCCGCCGGGTTTCAGCACTCCGCAGATGGTGCGGAGGGTAGTGGACTTGCCGGCACCGTTGGCGCCCACAAGGCCGGTAATTGCGCCGTCGGGCGCCAGGAACGAAACGTCCCGAAGCGCGGCTACGGCGCCGAATTGCTTTTGCAGGTGGTGAACTTCGATCATGGCCGGTATAGTCCGGCGCCATAGGAATTCCTTACAAGAAAAGAGGGGCCGCCCTCGGGCTCAGCATAGTCGCAGCCAAGAGCGCCGGGATTAGTCCCAGCGTGGCAGACTGGGAGTCCGCTCCACGGAAATGCATGGCATTAGTGAACTTCGCCGGCGGGTTTGGCGAAGCGATCGTCACGGATGGCGATGTTGCTTTGCACTTCCTTGATTTGGATGGTAAAGCGGCCATTGGGGCGGGACAAGGTCCAGCGGAACGGGATCTTCACGCCGTCCGCGTCGCGGTAGTCGGCATAGTCGATTTGGGTGGGCATGCGGCCAACGGGAGTTTGGGCGTAGCGGACTTCGCGCACCAGCAAGCCGGAATTGCGGTCGAAGGAGAGACGCACGGGAGGGCGGCCGGCGGCGGTTGCCTGGAAGGTTTCGCACTCCACGCCATCGATGGTTTCCGGGCGGGGAGGGCGAATCTGGGGAAAGATCTCTTTCAGCTTGAGGCCGAGATAGAACTCCGCGTCGAGACTGGATGCCCACGATTCGGCCGGGGACATGTCGCGGGCCGGGCGGCCGGTATTGCCCATCCAGCCGGCCACGCCGTCGAAGGCGGTGAAACTTTCGCCACTGCCCATGTGGGAGACGGTGATGCGCTTGTTGGGAGCCTGGGTGAAAACCTCGATGGGGCTTTCGCTGCCATTGGCCAGAATCACGCCTTTCTCGACGCGGCTCGTGATTTTGCGGAGGGCATCGGGTCCGCCGAGGGCCGTCACGTACTTTTCGACGATCTCATCGACGCTGGGGCCCTGGCCGGCCGGGGCCTGCGCCACAGGTTTCGGCGCGACAGGTTCGGACTCCAGCACCGGCGGAACGCTGGCCGGGTGCGCCAGGCCGTGGTGGCAGGAATTGCAGGTCACTTCCTGGCGGCCGTTGAAGCTGGTCTTGTTGATCGTCGCCATCATGGCCATCATGTCCCGGGCGGTTTTCTTGGCCGGCTTGTCGTCGGCGTCCATCTTGCCCTGCACGTGGCAAAAACCGCATTCGACGCCCAGCGAGGCGGCGATGAACTGCATGGCCGGGATCAGTTGATCGGCGGGTGTGCCCTTGAGCTGGGTGATGTTTTTGTAGACCTCTTCGGCGGGTTTCGGGTCGGCGGCGTGGGCCGGCGAGATAACTGCCAGTAACCCAACGGCAGCCAGATAGTTCAGGCGTCGAAAATGCAGCGGCATGGAGTCCCCTCGTCTTAGGGATTGTATACGATTTGGGGGAAGGTTTCAGCGCGCGGCGGGCGGATGAAACCGACCTCCGAACTGAGGCGCGTGGAATTTGGGTTGAGCCGGGTCTCGATCTCGGCAGACGGCCGGGCTGGCGCCCGGCTGGACCGGTTGACAACCGGTCCGCAGGTTGGCAACCTGCCCCACAAAAACGGGACAGCCGCTATACGCCGGGCGGTCTTTTCTGGTGCCAGTCGGTGCGGGTCTGGAAGTCGTTGCCGATGGACAGGAGGGTATTTTCGGAGAATGGCGCGCCCACGACTTGGATGGCCACGGGAAGGGCGCCGGCGAAGCCGCAGGGCAACACCAGCGCGGGGAGTCCCGCCAGGTTGCCCGCCGGGACGATACCGCTCATGCCGGGCTGCGGCGCGGCGGAGACGGCACTGGCGCGGCCGGAGAGAGGCTGGTCGACGTTGGGGGCGGGGGCGGAGCGTCCGGGCGCCACCAGCGCATCCACTCGGCCGAACCAGTGGCCGATTTCGGTTTGGATCAGGCGGCGCACGCGCATGGCCTTCAGATAATCTTTGGCGGATGTATCGAGGCTGGCCTTGAGGCCGGCGATCTGAGATGGATCGGCCAATTGGTCCACCTGGCCGCTGGTAATGAGCGGTTCGAAAATGGCGCTCTGTTCGGCGGCAAGGATGATGGAAAGGGTGGGGCCGTAAGGGAATTCGGGCAGCGAAGTTTCCTGGAGTTGCGCGCCCGCATCTTTCAGGACCTGGATGGCGGCGGCGAAGGCTTCGCGCGCGGCGGGGTCGGCGCGGTCGGTGAAATCGGCCGGGGAGTAACCGATCTTCAGCTCCTTCACCGGCCTGGCGTATTCCGGGGTGTAATAAAACGATTTGCCGGCCGAGCCGGGGTCCTTGCCGTCTTTGCCGGCGATGGCTTCCAGAATCAAGCCGCAATCCTCGGCGCTGCGGGCAAAGGGGCCGAGTTTATCGAGGGTCCAGGAAAGCGCCATGGCGCCGTGGCGGCTCACCAGCCCGTAGGTGGGCCGGAGGGCGGTGACGCCGCAGAAAGAAGCGGGAGTGACGATGGAGCCGGAGGTTTCCGAGCCGAGAGCGAACGGCACCAATCCCGCCGCCACGGCCGCCGCCGAACCGCTGGAGGACCCGCCCGACCAGCGCGTTCGGTCCCAGGGATTAAGGCCCGGCCCAAACAGCGAAGCGGAGGCATAGCGGTATCCCCCGCCGCCGGCCAGTTCCACCATGGAAAGCTTGCCGGCCAGAATGGCGCCCACCCCAGCGAGTTTGTCGACCACCGTGGCGTTGAAGTCGAAGACCTGGCCGGCGTAAGGTTTGGCGCCCCAGGTGGTGGGCTGCCCGGCGTAGCTCAGCAGGTCCTTGACGGCGTAAGGAACGCCTTGCAGAGGGCCGCGCAGACGCCCGCGTTTGAGGTCGGCATCGACAGTTTTGGCCTGGCGAATGGATTCCTGGACGAGGGGCAGCGCCAGCGCGTTGTAGCGCGGTCCTAACTGTTGGAGGCGCAAAGCAAAGGCGCGGGCGAGCTCTTCGGCGGAAAATTCCTTAGCCAGCAGGCGCCGATTGAGCTGCTTGATGGTGGAGAAGAAAACGTCCTGGTCGAGCGCTGCCATGGCGCGTCAAGCCTTGAACTGGAAGGCCGGTTCGGTGGCCATGGGAAGCTTGACTTTGGCCAGGACGCCGGCGTTGTTGCGGATCCGCTCGCGCGCGAGGCGCAGTTCCTCGGCCGGATCGGAGGTGGAATCGGCGGCAGACGAAGCCCGTTGTTGGGCCGGCATCACCGAACCCAAGACGGCCGGGGCCAAAGCCGCCGCCAACTTCCGGCGGGTGAATTTCGCGCGGTTCGAGGAAACGCTCATTTGGGCTCCAGTGCCTCCATGGCGGCTTTGAGCATGGCCTGGCGGGGCGCCGTTTCGCCGGTCCACAACTCGAACTGGCGCACCGCCTGCTCCACGAACATCTCCACGCCGGGTATCACCGCCTTACCCTGTTCGCGCGCATGCTTCACCAAGACCGTCTCCATAGGATTGTAGACCATATCGAAGACCACTTCGCCGGGGATGGCGCCGTCGAAGAAACATTCGTCCACTTTCGGGAACATGCCCAGCGGCGTGGCATGCACCACCACATCGAACTTGCGGCCGTTCAACTGGTCGCGCAGCAACGGCTCGGCGCTGCAGATCTTGGCCAGGGCGCGCACCCGGTCGGGGTTGCGTCCGGTGATGGCGAGCTTGGCGCCGGCATCGGACAGCGCAAAGGCCGCACCGCGCGCCGCGCCGCCGTTACCCACCACCAGCACGGAAGAATTGGGCAGGCGCAGTATGCGCGCCAGGGGAAGCGTGACGCCGGCTACGTCGGTGTTGGCGCCACGCCACTTGCCGGCCTTGCGCCATACCGTGTTGACCGCGCCGATGCGTTTCGCCAGCGGGTCGACCGCGTCCAGGTAGCGGATGATCTTCTGCTTGTGCGGAATGGTGACGCTGAAACCGGCCAAAGGCAGTTTGGAGGCCAGCGAAAAGAAGTCGCGCAGATAGGCGGGCGTGACCAGAAACGGGAGGTAGACGGCGTCGATGCGGCGCGACTGGAAGGCGCGATTCAGCACCGCCGGAGAAATGGAATGGCGAATGGGATCGGCGATCACGCCATAGATCTTGGCGGTCCGGGTGAGTTTCTCGACATGGTAGACGGAGCGCAACACGCGCGCGCTGGCTTGCCCGGAAGCGGTACCTTCGGTCGCCATGGGAGCGGCATAGGTAAAACAGCCGCCGAAGACGGGAGACAGCACGCGGGTGGGAAATCCCAGGTCGCCCATGGCCAGCACGACCAGTTTCTGCCGCGGGAGGCCGCGCGCCGCCGCCAGAACCCGAACGTTGTCGGAGGGTTTGCGCGCGGTGGTGACCAGCTTATACACGTCGGCGCGGACGCCGAGCACGCGGGCGGCCACGGTATCCATGGGGGGCGTGGCCTCGAAATTGTGATACGACACCACCACCAGCGCGCGGCCGCGGAACTGCGCCACGCGATCCGCCGCTGCCTCGGCCGTTTCGATTTCCACGTCGATGGCCTGCGCGCCCGCGCCGATCGCCTGCTCCAGAATGGCGAGTTGTTCCTCGATGCTGCCGTTGAATCGACCGTGGTTCTGGTGGCGGCGGCAGGTGGCGAGGATAAAAGTATCCGGAAAGTCGCGCAGAAAGTCGGCGATGGCGGCGGCGCCCACGGCCGGCGCGTCCAGGAAGTCCAGACGGAACTCGAGGAACGTCTCGCCCGCCTCAGCTTCGCGCCGGGCGTGGGCTAACAAGTTGGGAACATCGGGCAAACCCATCGCAATGCAAATGCGCGGGAGCGTCCTGGTTGGCGGCATCGTACGTAAGGATCTCCAGAATATCATACCGGCGGCGGACCGCCTGAATTAGCGCGAATTTGGGGGTGTCGCACGAGGTCGGCGAGCGCATCGGAACCTTCGGGAGGCGTTTGCGCCTGTGCTTTTTCGGTTGCGGCCGTTTTTCGCACTCCTTTCGACGGCCGCGCTCCGGTCCGGGCGATCCGGGCGAGAATGGAAGTGGCTATGGCGTTCGATTCCTCCCGTTACGGCGAAACCGTGGCAGCGCTGCTGGGCCTCGATGGCGACGGCAAGCGCCTGATGCCGCTGGCCGCGCCGTCGTGCTCCTCCGAAGAGGTCCAGCGGCGGTTGCGGCAATGGAAGGCCGGTGAGGTGTTCGGTGGCGCGCGCGCCCCCGAGGCCGCTCTGGCCGGGCTGTTCCTCTATTTCTCCTGTTGGGAGGACGCCCACCGCATCGCGCAAGATATCCCCAGCGCGGAGGGCAGCTACTGGCACGCCATCGTGCATCGCCAGGAACCCGACGCCTGGAATTCCGGATACTGGTTCCGGCAGACCGGCCGGCACGCGATGTTTCCGGCTTTGCGCGCCGCGGCGGCCCGGATCGGCGTCGAGTTCGGCCCGGAGTGGGACCCGATCGCGTTCATCGATTTCTGCGAAAAGGCGCGGACCCAACCGGGCTCGGCCATGGAGCGGCAAGCGCTCGAAGTGCAGCGCGCCGAGTGGCAACTGCTGTTCGATTACTGCGCTCAAGGGCTTCGCCCTTGATATCCCTAACGGGATATGGAAGGTGAGGAAGACAAGAAGGACAGAAGACGCTTCTTCCTTCTAACTTCTTAGCTTCTTCCTACCCCGCTTCCACGCCCAGGTGACGGGCCAGGAAGGGCAAGCCCTGCTTGCCGTAGAAACTGTGCGGGCCGTCGAAAACTTCCAGGCCCACCTGGTCTTCCGCGCCGAACACGGCGTAAACTTTCTGAATCCGGGCGAAGCTTTCACGCGCCGCCGCGGTGGGGAAAATGGGATCGCGCAGGCCGGATTCGGCGAACAGCGGGCGCGGCGCGATCAAGCCGCCCACGTCGTACATTTCCGCCCAATTCAGGATGCCCGGAACGTAATTATCGATGCAGTGCGACACCCGCATGATGCTTTCGCGGAACGTATTGAGGTAGCTCGAAACCAGGGCGGCGCGAATGCGCGAATCGAGCGCGGCGGAAAACAGGGTGCAAGTCCCTCCGCCCGAGCAGCCCAGGCAGCCGACGCGGCTGCTATCGAGCTCCGGCCGGGTAGCGATCCAATCGATGGCGCGCATGGTGTCATAGACGCGCCAGCCGATCATGGTCTGCCCCAGCAGCAGCGCCGAGCCCGCCGCCGGCTGGCAGGCAGTGGCGGAAAGCCCGTGGGATTTGGTGAGCGGATCGCGACGGCAACCGAAAGCCATGGGCTCGATGGCCACCGCCGCCATGCCGTGCTCGGCAATCTGCAAGGCGTAATCGTAGGCGTACCCCTCGCGGACGGAGCGGTCGCGGCCATGGTCGTCGATCCCCACGATGTCGTCCACGCCGCGGCCGTGGCCGGGAATGGCGATCACCGCGGGATAGGGCGCGCGGCTGGCGGCGGGCGTCACCAGGTATCCCAACACCCCCACGCCGGGGCGGCTCTGGAAGATGAACTTCTCCCGCCGGTAAGCCGGGTATTCCTTCACTTCCAGGGTCTGCGGCTGAAGCGGAGTACGCTGGGACGGGAACCCGCCCACCAGATCGGTGATTTTCTGGCGCAGCTCTTTCTGCCAGGCTTCCGCCCCCGCGCGCGAGGTTGCCTGAAAAGTCATCCGCAAGGGCGCGGCGTCATGCAGGTTTTGGGTGTAAAGTACCGGGTCGAAACTGGCCGGATCGATTTTATTTTCGAAGCCATCGAGCGCGCCGGTATAGGAGGGAGTATCGGCCGCCGCCGCGGTTTCAACCGCCACCGCGCCGGCGATGGCGAGCTTGCCAAGATCGCGTCGGGTCATGAAGCGATGATAGCGCCGGATGGGCTGCAGTTGGCCTTTCGGTGGATGGGAGCGTGCTTAACCGATTTGGGGGTTTTCGCGGTTTAGGCGCGGCAACCGCTCCCTCGCGGTCGCGGCTCGGTTACGGGCGGCGCGTGTTTTCAATCATTTACCGAGCCGCGACCGCGAGGGAGCGGTTGCCCGGAAAAAATTTCCCCAGATCGGCTAAGCACCCTGGATGGAAGCCTGTCCCATGCTGTGCTTCAGCAGAGGAATGAGAGACTACGAAGGGCGATGGTCCGTCCCACCTGAATCTCGGCGGGTGTCGGACCGATGGCAGCCCTGCCTGAGCTTCCCACCGCCAGATGGTAGAGGAACAGCAGAACCAGCGCGCCCACCACGGCCATGAAAAATCCGGCGGGATGGCCTTCGTTGTACAAGCCCAGCACGCGGCCGAGAACTCCACCGAGCCAAGCCCCGGCCAGTCCGAGAAGCATCGTCAGGATCAATCCATGCGGAGTCCAGCCCGGAAAAATCCACCTGGCGACGAACCCGACAATCAGTCCGAATATCATGTGCCCGATCATGCTCATCATGTACAGAGGATCATATCCCAGCCATGGGGAACTGACAACACAAGTCGCAAATCGGGCTTCGTGTTTAGTCCTATTACTTATAGCTTGAAGTCGAGCCGTGGTTTGAGGAGGGCCCGCCGCGGGGCCCTCTTAAAGGCAGTTCTGAACGCTCCGTCAGACCCTCGATACGTTTTCGGCCTGCAGGCCCTTAGGCCCTTGCTTTACCTCGAACTCCACTTCCGAACCCTCATCCAGGCTGCGATAGCCGGACGATTGAATCGCGGAAAAGTGGACAAAGACATCGTCACCGCTGGCTCGCTGAATGAAACCGTAGCCTTTGGCGGCGTTGAACCACTTCACGGTACCTTTTTCCCTCACTACAACTCTCCTCAATCCTGTTTGTCGTGCTCTGGGGAATCCTTCAGACCAGGAAAGCTGACTTTCTCGGGCTTGCCAAGACCTTTCGAAGCGCGGCAAAACATCCTAATAGCAACTTCGTAGGGTATTCTCTCAGAAGACAAACCTATGGTCAAGCATCGTTCGGCGGCGCGGAGCGAATGGGACTGGCTGGACGCGGTCCGGCGGCGCGTGAAATTACCGCGCGGAGGTGAAACGATTGTCGGCATCGGCGACGATTGCGCCGTCTTCCGTCCGCGCGGCGCCGCCGAGGACCTGCTGTTCACCACCGACCTGTTGGTCGAAGACGTCCACTTTCGCCGCTCCACCCACACCGCGCGCGACGTGGGCTGGAAGGCGCTGGCGCGGGGCTTGAGCGATATCGCCGCCATGGGCGGCACGCCGCGCTTCGTCCTGCTTTCGCTCGCCGTGGCGCCCTGGTGCGATGCGCGGTGGTTGCGCTGCTTCTACGACGGCTTACTGGCGCTGGCTCGAAAAGAGGGCGCAGTCCTGGCCGGCGGCGACTTCGGCCACGCCGACAAACTGGCTGCCGACGTGGTAGTCTGCGGCGCGGTCGAGCGCGGTAAAGCGCTGCTCCGTTCCGGGGCGAGGGCCGGCGACCGGCTCTACGTTTCGGGCCGCCTCGGCGGTTCGGCGTTGGGCCTCGCCGGGCATGGCGGCGCCGCCCGCAAGCGGCATCTGCGGCCCGAGCCCAGAGTAGCCCTCGGCCGATTTCTGCTCCGCCTGGGAGCCACCGCCGCCATGGATCTGAGCGACGGCCTCTCGCTCGACCTGCGCCGTTTGTGCCTGGAATCGAAACTGGCCGCCGACATCGCCGCGCCGCCCATATTCGGTGGCGCCACTCGCGCCCAGGCGCTCCACGGCGGCGAGGATTACGAACTGCTGTTCGCCGTGCCGCCCGCGAGGCGCGTGCCGCGCGCCTACCAGGGCGTGCCGCTCACTCAAATTGGTATCCTGCGCAAAGGGCGCGCGGGCACGGTGCTGCTCGACGGCGCGCCGCTCGAGCCGCTGGGTTACGACCATTTCCGAGACCGATGAAAAGAAGAACTTCGATGAGCCGCGCCCGACCTCGCATTTCTCAGTGGAAGCCCCCCGTGGCGCACGCACTCCTGCGTGCCGTGTCGAGACTCGTCTCGACACGTTTTTGCAGTCGCGAAACGGCGTCGAATCGGGGCCCCGCGGCGCGGAGGCGTCGAGTGGAGACTCGACGCGGCACGCAAAAGTGCGTGCGCCGCAGGCTAATCCTTCTCGCCATCGCTGCCCTTCCGCTCGCGGGGCAGGCGCCAGGCGATCTCGATAAGAAGCTCGACGGGACGATTTCCTCCGCGCTCCGGAAAGCCGGCGCGCCAAGCGTTTCCGTGGCCGTCGTGAAGGACGGAAGACTCTTCTACGCCAAAGCTTTCGGCAGCGCCGATCTCGCCGCCCAGAGGCCCGCCAACGTCAACACCCGCTACGCCGTCGGCTCAATCTCGAAACAATTTACCGCGGCGGCGTTGCTGCTGCTTCAAGAGCAGGGCAAGTTGTCGCTCGACGACCGCGTGGCCAAGTATTTTCCCAAGCTGACGCGAGCCGATGAAATCACCATCCGTCAGCTCCTCTCGCACACTTCGGGCTATGAGGATTACGCCCCGCAGGATTACATCATTCCGGATTGGACGCGGCCCACCACCCCGCTGGCGGTGATCGACGGTTGGGCGAAGAAGCCGCTCAACTTCGACCCCGGCACCAAGTGGCAGTACAGCAACACCAACTTCGTGCTGGCCGGCCGGATCTTCGAAAAGGTTTCTGGCCAGCCGCTGGTCGCCTTCCTGCGCGAGAAGATCTTTCAGCCGCTGGGGATGCAATCGGCGTCCGATTGGCCGCCGGAGCAAGCTGCCGACGCGAAGGCCTATACGCGCTACGCGCTCGGTCCGCCGCGGCCTGTCAAGCGCGAAGCCGAGGGCTGGTATTTTGCCGCCGGCGAACTGGCCATGACGCCTTCGGACCTGGCCAAATGGGACATCGCGTTGCTCGAAAAGAAGATTCTGTCGGAGCGCTCCTACCAGGAATTCACCCGCGAAGTGAAGCTCGCCAATGGCGACTCCACGCACTACGCGCTGGGCTTGAGTCTGGGCGAAATCGCCGGCATACCCGTGCTGCAGCACGGCGGCGAAGTGAGCGGCTTCATCTCTTCCAACACCGTATTGCCGACCCGCGCGGGCGCGGTCGTGGTGCTCTCGAACCAGGACGTGGTCAACATGGTGGGCCCGCTCGCCCGGCAAATTGCGACCCTGGTTTTCGTGCCCGAGGACAAGGCCCCGCCCGATAGCGACACGCACCAGGTTCAAGCCGTTCTGGAGGGTCTGCAAAAAGGCCGCATCGACCGCGCCCTGTTCAGCGCCAACGCCAACACTTATTTCAGCGAGGTCGCCCTGCGCGATTGCCGAACATCGCTCGGCCCGCTGGGCAAGCTGAACTCCGTGACGCCCGTCGGCGAAAACCTGCGCGGCGGCATGACCCATCGTTCCTATCGCACCCAATTCGCGCGCAAGGCGCTGAACCTGAATCTGTATCTGCTGGCCGACGGCAAATACGAGCAGTTCCTGATCGAGGACCAGCCGTGAGCGGCCTGCCCGACCCCGCTCCGGTTGTCGATCTGATCGAAGCCTTCCGGCGATCGAAGACCTTGTTCACCGCGGACGCCATGGGCGTGTTCGATCTGGTGGGCGCCGAGCCGGCTGGCGCCGCCGCGATAGCCGCCCGGCTGCACGCCAATGCCGGCGCGATCGAGCGTCTGCTGGACGGTTGCGCCGCTCTGGGCCTGCTCGAAAAACAGGACGGCATTTACCGCAACACGCCCGTGGCGGAGACGTATCTGCGCCCCGATAGCCCGCATTCTCTGGGCGGCTACATTCGCTATTCGAACCGGGCGCTCTACCCGATGTGGGCCAATCTGGAAGACGCGGTGCGCGAAGGCTCGCCGCGCTGGAAGCAGACCTTCGGCGTGGCCGGCGGGATTTTCGACGGCTTTTTCCGCACGCCCGAGGCGCAACGGGATTTCCTGATGGGCATGCACGGCTTCGGCATGTTGACCTCGCCCCGCGTGGTCGCGGCCTTCGACCTGGGCGGTTTCCAACGCCTGGCCGACCTGGGCGGCGCCACCGGACACCTGGCCATTGCCGCCTGCGAACGGTACCCGCAACTGGAAAGCGTGGTGTTCGACCTGGAGCAAGTCGCCGCGCTGGCGCGCGAGGTAGCCGGCCGGTCCGCGGCGCGCGATCGCATCCAGATAGCCGCCGGAGATTTTTTCCGCGACCCGCTGCCCGAGGCCGATCTCTATGCCGTGGGCCGCATCCTGCACGATTGGCCGGACGAGAAGATCGCCGCTTTGCTCGCCAGGATCGTCGACCGGCTTCCCCCCGGCGGCGGTCTGCTGATCGCGGAGAAACTGCTGGCCGAAGACGGCGTAGGGCCGGTCTCCGCCAACATGCAATCGCTCAATATGCTGGTAGCCACCGAGGGCAAGGAGCGCAGCGGCGGCCAATACCAGCGCCTGCTGGAGAGCGCCGGATTCACCGCCGTCGAGGCGCGGCGCACCGGCGTCCCGCTGGACGCCATTCTGGCGCGCAAGCCTGCGCTAACATAAAATTTGCCTCAGCCACTGCCCCAACTCCGGCGCGACCTCGACTTTTTCCCCTCGCCCGCGCCCGAACACCCAGGTCTGTTCCTGCGCGACCCGTTTCGGTATTCCGACGCCATGCTGGTGGTGCCGCCGCTGCTGGTGGAGTGTTTGAGCTGCTTCGATGGACGCCAGACGGATTTGGACCTGCGCGCCGCCCTGGTGCGGCTGACCGGCGATCTCGATACCGGCCGTGTAGCCGATTACTTCCGCCAGACCCTGAGCCAGGCCGGCTTTCTGGAAGATGAGGCGTTTGAGAAAATGCGCGCCGCCAAACGCCAGGCATTCGCCGCGCAGTCGGTGCGCGAGCCGGCCCACGCCGGCAGCGCTTACCCGGCCGACCCGGCGGCGCTCCGGCAAACTCTGGCCGGCTGGACCGAAGGCTGCGGCGCCGCAGGTGGTAGCTTGCGGGATGGCAACCTCGCTGCCATTGCCGCGCCCCACGTCAGCCCGGCGGGCGGCTGGCAGAGCTACCGCGCCGCGTATGGCGCCCTGCGGCCGGAACATCGCGACCGCACTTTCGTAATCCTGGCCACGTCTCACTACGGCGCGCCGGAAAGCTTCGGTCTCACCCGCAAGAATTTTCGCACCCCGTTGGGCGAAGCCGTCACCGACACCGCCGCGGTCGACTGGCTGGCGAAACGCGCCCCGGGCTCGGTAGAGATGGAAGACTTCTGCCATTCGTTCGAACACACCGTCGAGCTGCAGCTTGTCTTCCTGCAGCACGCGCTGGGAGCCGGCGTCCGCATCGTGCCCGTGCTGTGCGGCCCGTTCGCGCATAGCATTCTGGAAGGCGGGAAGCCGGAAGACGACGACAGCGTGAAGGCCTTTTGCGAAGCCTTGGGCGAATTGCAGGACCGCGAAGGCGACCGCCCTTTGTGGGTGCTGGGAGTGGATATGGCGCACATGGGCGCGCGCTATGCCGACCGGTTTCAGGCCCGCGCCGGCGAGGGCAAAATGCAGGAAGTCCACGAGCGCGATCGGGAGCGCATCGCTCGAATCGAGGCCGCCGACCCGGCCGGCTTCTGGGACCTGGTCCAGCAGAACCGCGACGACCTGAAATGGTGCGGCTCGTCGCCCTTCTATACCTTTCTGAAATCCGTCCCCGGCCTGCGCGGCGAGCTGCTGCACTACGAGCAGTGGAACATCGACGAACAAAGCGTGGTGAGTTTCGCCGGCATGGCATTCGGGCGGTGATGACCCGGTGGCTCCTGGCTTGGCACACCGTTTCGGGTGCTCGGTAAGATATTCAACGGTAACCGCTTCCTCACGGTCGCGGCTCGGACTGGGGCATTTCAGAGCCGCGACCGTGAGGGAGCGGTTGCCGTTGAATAGAACAGTGGTTCCCGGACGGCCCCCACGCTTCCCAGGGATTCAGAACCGCAACCCGCAGGGCGGCAAAGCTCCTGGAATTGCGTGAGACGATCGTAAGGTTGTGCTGCATCGCGGACGCCGCAAGCAAGCCGTCGATGATCGGCAGGACGATCCCTTTGCGCTGCCGCTGGGCCGCGATGCGCGTCACTTGGAATGAGACCCCAAGCGCGCTAGCTCCGTCTCGGATCCGACAAACCCCCAGGTGATCCAGACGTGCCCTTTCAACACGCGGCGGAAATACTCCCGGGCTTTGGCGGTGTCGCCCGCCGCGAGGTGCCAGTTGCCTATTCCGAACGCCACCGTATCGAACGGCAGCTCGACTTCCTGATCCGCGTTATCGGCCGGCGGCTCGGGAGGCAGCGCCTCGGATTCGCTCATCCGGCCTTGAAAGAACCGCACCAGATTGAGATAAAACTTCGTGTGCGGCTCCTGGTTGGTCATTTCCGGCGTGATGGCGTCCGCCGCTTTCGCCGCTTCGTCCTTCCGCCCGGCGCGGAACAGGGCCGCGCAAAGCCAGTTGGTGGAGTTGATGCGCTCGTCGCCGTTCGGCGCGGCCTCCACGGCGTGGCGAAAAGCGTCGGCGGCCGGGCTGAACTCGCCCAGGAAAAAGTGAGCCAGGCCGAGGTGATAGTACGTCGCCATGTTTTTCGAATTGAGCGCCGCGGCGCGGCTTAGATCGGCGCGCGCCCGCGCAAACTCCCGCAACGGAAGCTCGCGATGGCCGCGCTCGGTGTAGAGATCGGCGTTCTGAGGGGAAATCGCCAAAGCGCGAGTCAGGGTTTCGACCGCTTCCTTGTCTTGCCAGACGGAGACTTGCGCCTGCGCCAGTTTGAGCAGCAAGTCGGGGTTCTTGGAGTCGCCGCCGAGCTTCGTCTCGGCCGCCAGGACTGCACCCTTCTCGTCGGCCAGCGAATAGAACTTCGTCCCGAGTTTAGAGGTGATTTCAAGTTTCGTCTGAGCGGGCGCCGCAGCGGCCAGCGCAAGCGCCGCAAGCAAGGACAGGAATCGCGCGTGGGTCATAGCTTCGAATTATAGCGGACTCGACGCGTGGGGCAGACAAGCGGGGACCGATTGTCAATCGGTCGGCAGGTTGCCAACCTGCCCCACAAAAAATGGAGGCAGACCACAGACGACGATGGTCTGCCCCACCATTTTAGAACTTCAGGTGCAGGGCCAGTTGGATGATGCGCGGGTCGGCCGTGGTGGAAACCTGGCCGAAGCTCTGGTCGCTGATGTTGGTGTCCGGATTGCCGAATTCCACGTTATTGAATATGTTGAACGCGTCGGCGCGGAATTCGAGTTCCATCCCCTCGCGCAGTTTGAAGATCCGCGAAAGCGAGAGATTGGCGTTGAAGGCTCCCGGTCCGCGCAGCGAGTTACGCCCGAAAGTGCCATAAGTGAACTGATTCAGCAACGTGGCCGGATTTACCGGCGGCGTCTGGGTGAGTTCCTGATTCAGCGTCACGGCGCGTGCATTGGAAAAACTGTTGGGATTGAACCAGTAGTTGCCGGTACCCGTCTGTGGTTCCGTGCCACTGGGGTTGGAGGTATAGGTGCGGTTGGGTCCCGCGCTCACGTACTGCACGGGCGCCACCAGGTCGGCGCGAACCACTTGAAGATCGCCGGCGCCGGATGGACCGGGATCGGACTGGGAAGGTTCGGTGCCATAGCTGAACGCCAGCACATCCAGCGGAAATCCCGACCGGTAGGTAACGATGGGATACAACGTCCAGCCCCTGGTCAGCCAGCCTGCGTGCGTCGTCAGCTTCTGGAACGGCAAGTCCCAGCCACCCGATAACGAAATGAACTGCCGAATATCCGGATCGCCGGAGGCGTAAAACTGGTTGTGGTGATCGTAAGGCACGAAGTTGTTGCGCTGCCGGTACCCCGACTCGTTATCGAGCTGGTGCGACCAGGTGTATGCCAGCGTGAAGAACGTGTTGCCAATCCGCGAATCCGAAAGACGCTTGGTCAGGTTGGTCTGCAGCCCATTGTAATTGGCAATGCCAAGGTTCTGGAACTCGTTCATGAAGTTGTAATCGCCGGCGAACGCGGGGTTCAGATCCAGAACGCGCGTGCTCGATCCCGGCGTGAAGGAATCGATGTCGGTCAAGCCGGTAAGCCCGTGCGCGACATAGCCGATATAGCCGGCTTCGAGCGTAAGATTGTTGGCAAACTGTTGCTGGACGGAAACGTTGTACTGGTAAATGCGCGGCGTCTTCAAATGCGGGTCTACAAAGAAAGGATTGCCGCCGCCGATGGGCAGGAACCCGGCGTCGCGGAAGTTGACGTTGTGGTTGACCGGCTTCGACGGGAACGGGTTCGGCGAACCGGCGGCGCCAAACGGATCGCTCATGATGCCCGGGTCGGAGGTGAATGTGCCACTGTCTGGCGGGTAGAAGCTGAGAAACGCGGACCCGAAGAACGGGCTCTGGCCGTTGAACTGAAGATTGTCCTCGGCCTTCAGAATATCGTAGAACATGCCAAAACCGCCACGAACGCTGGTCTTGGCATTGCCGAAGACGTCCCAGGCGAAACCGACCCGCGGGGCGAAATTCGTCCGGTCCGGCCAGTTCGAGCCGCGCGGCGCGTCTTTGTCGCCGGGGAAGAGTAGACCTAATGGGGCACCCGAAAAAACCGTAGATTGCTGGCCCGGAACAAAGGTGAACGACCGCTTTTGCGTATCGTACTTGGGCTGATTGTATTCGTACCGCAAACCGTAATTGAGAGTGAAGCGGCGGCTGACCTTCCAGGTGTCCTGAGCGTATCCGGCGAAGGAATGGGAGCGGATGTTGGTCGGCGCATTGGGATACTCCTGAAAGTCGTCGGGCAGCCCCATCAGGAAATCGGCTAAGTCGTTGCCGGAACCGATACCGGTCCCGGAGCCATAGAAATCGAACTCACCGTTCAAGTAATAGCCGTAAATCATGGCGTCGCGATACGACGAAAACAGGAAGCCCGCTTTTAACGAGTGACTGCCGCGGGTCCATGACAAATCGTTGGTGAAGGTGAGGGTGTCGTCCACGATGTCCGCCGGGCCAAACGGGTTATAACCCGCGAACATGTCGCTGCCGATCAGGTTGATGATGGTGGGTCCGTCGACTAAGTCGGGTGTAATTCCAATCCCAAGCTGCGACGGGCCGGGCAGCGACTGCGAGCCGATCGGATAGTTCTGCATCTTATTGTTGCGCTGCGCCGTGAAGCGGGCCACGTTGATGATGGCGGGCGAGAAGCTGTGAATGTAAGCGACGTTGCCGAAATAGGCCATTACGTCGTCGGAAATCGGGTAGCCGCTGACCGTGGTGGCGCCGGAGGTGCCCGAGAACGGAACGACTTGCGGACTATCCTGCGACGCAAAGGTGCCGCTCAGGGTATCGTGCATGCCGATGGTGTAGTCAATCTTGCCGATGTACTCGGAATGGTTGATGGTAGCCGTCGCCTCGGGGAACACGAATCCCTGTGGCGAAGTGGGGATCAGCCCCTTCTTGAAGTAGTTCAGAGACACCTGGCTGATGCGGCTGGGATCAAGAATGGCTTGCGAAGCGAGATTAGGGTCGGGCTGAAACCACGGATTGGCCAGCAAGAAGCTGGAAACCAACGGGTCCGGACCATTGTTCGCCGCCTGCGAGAAGTTGCCCTGCGCTTCGAGCGGCGTGAAGGTGGTGATTTTGCCGGCCTGCGAGTATTCATTCTGCCGCTGCCCTTCGTAGGCGAAGAAGAAGAACAGCTTGTTGCGACCGTCAATGACGTGCGGTATCCAAATCGGCCCGCCCACCGTCCCGCCGTATTGGTTGCGTTTCAGAATCTGGCGCGCGACGCCCTGCTCGTTGTTGAAGAAGGTATTGGCGTCCAGGTCTTCGTTGCGCAGATAGTCGAAGGCGGTGCCGTGCACCGAGTTGGTCCCGCTCTTGATCACCATGCTCACCACGCCGCCGCCGTTGCGGCCGTACTCCGCCGCATAGTTGCTCTGCAGCACGCGGAATTCGCTCACCGCGTCGGGATTCGGGTTGATGACGATGCCGTTGTCGATCAGGTGGTTGTTCAAGCCGCCGTCCAGCAGGTAGGTCACCGAGTCCGAGCGCCCGCCGCCGATGCTATAGGCGCCCGCCTGCCGGGGCGCATCGCCGTTCATCGGCGTGACGCCGGGTTGCGTCGCCAGCAGGTCGAGGGTGTTCCGTCCGTTCAGCGGCAACTCCAGGATCGCGTTGCCGCTGACGGTGGCGCCGACCGTGGAATTCTCGGTTTCCACCGCGCTGGCCCCGCCTTCGACCGTGACTACGTCCTTGACGGCGCCCACCTCCAACGTCAGGTCGATGCGCAGCGTTTGGTTGATCTCGAGCGGGTTCTTGGCCGCCGCCAATGTCCGCGAGAACCCGACCGCTTCGGCGGCAACTTCGTAGCGCCCGATCGGCAATTCCAGTACCTGGTAAAAGCCTTGTCTATCCGTCGAGGTCTCCCGCGCGACTCCCGTACCAGTATTCGTTACCGTCACCTTGGCGCCCGCCACCAGGCCGCCGCTGCGATCGGTGACCGTGCCGACGATCTTGCCGGCCGCATCCTGCGCCAGAATGGGATACCCCGCCAGAGCCAGAATCAAGATCGCGTATCGAAACGCGCGAAAGCCAATCGAATAGAATCGCATCCATATACCTCGAATAGAGAGAAAATACTGGGAGGAATCGCCGGGGCGGCAGCGCCAATTCGCTCTTGATGCCCAAGAGATCGCGGCTTTCAAACAAGCCAAGCCGCTACCATCCGGCCGCGTGAGTTTGCACATCACACACCGGTACAGGCGCGATGCCGGACGACGTCGTGGTCGGCTGCAGGCAATTCAAACGGAGTGTATCACGATTGCAATAATCAGAAATTCGGTCCGCCACCGGAGTGTGCTCGACAGATTTGGAGAGGTTAGTCCGGTTCGACCGCTCCCTCACGGTCGCGGCTCGGTAAATGACTGCAAACATGCGCTATCCCTAACCGAGCCGCGACCGTGAGGGAGCGGTTGCCGCGCCTACGCTGCGAAGCATCCCGCCATGGTACAAGAGTGGGATGATCAGAATCGACAAGTGGCTCTGGGCCGCCCGGTTCTTCAAGACGCGCTCGCTCGCCTCGCGGGCATGCGATCTCGGCAGGATCTTCTCGGGCGGACAGCCGGCCAAGCCTTCGCGTGAAGTCCGGGCCGGCGACCGGTTGCAAGTGAAGAACGACGGCGGCGATTTCGAGATCGAGGTACTGGCCCTCAGTGAGATGCGCGGCCCGGCGGCGGTTGCCTCGACGCTCTACCGCGAGACGGAGCGAAGCCGGGAATTGCGCCTCAAGCTGGCTGAGGAACGCAAAGCCGAGCCGCGTTTCGACAACTGGCGGGATGGCAAACCCTCCAAACGCGATCGCCGTGAAATGGGCCGCTTTCGAGGCAGGCTATGACCCCTCTTTTCGACGGCGATTCCCCGCCCCGCTCCACCGAGAGGCTGGAAGAAGGCGCCGTCCTATTGCGCGGCTTCGCCACTTCCCAAGCCTCCGCGCTGGTCGAAGCCGTCGCGGGCGTCGCCGCGGGCGCGCCGTTCCGCCATCTGGTCACGCCCGGCGGCTATACCATGTCCGTCGCCATGACCAACTGCGGTCGTGTGGGCTGGGTATCGGACCGCACCGGCTACCGCTACGACACCGCCGACCCGGATACCGGCGCCCCCTGGCCCGCCATGCCCGAAGCGTTCCTGGATCTCGCGGTGCGGGCCGCCGCCGAGGCCGGCTTCGTCTCCTACGATCCCCACGCCTGCCTGATCAATCGCTACCTGGCAGGCGCCAAACTCGGCCTCCACCGGGACCATGACGAAAAGGACGCCTGGGCGCCCATCGTCTCGGTTTCGCTCGGTCTCCCGGCCGTGTTCCTGTGGGGCGGCCAAAGCCGCTCGGGTTCAGTGCGCCGCCTGCGTGTCGAAAATGGAGACGTTGCCGTCTGGGGCGGTCCCGCCCGCTTCGTCTATCACGGCGTCGCGCCGCTGAAAGACGGCCTGCATCCGCTGACCGGCGCCGCCCGCATCAATCTCACTTTTCGAAAAGTCTTCTGATTCGGTTGCCATTCGAATACGTCACCGCGCCGCACGGGCCGTCTTCGGTTTTTTCGCGCCGGGCACCTTGCCGATTCGTGGGTCCCTGGCGACAACCAGCTCGCAGGCATGGATCGCGGCCTCTTCGAAATCCGGCGCGTCGGCGGGAAGCACCTGCCAGCCGGTCACCTCGCCGCCGAACACCTGGATGGATCGCAGGTGCGGGAACTCGCGGCCGAGACTCTCGTGGTGCTCTTTGGTGGTGGCGAGCCACACCCCGTTGTCAGGGTCAGCGCCGGGTTTGTCGCGCAGAATCAGGACAATCTTCGATCCGATGTACACCGCCAGGCAGCCGAACATAGAGCGGGTCGTGGGCGACAACGCGGCGATTGCCTCGAGCACGAACTCATGCGGCACGGCCTTGCGCTTGACGGCCAGACGAGTGTCGTCCGGCCGCTGAGATGATCTCTTCCGGCGGGGTGTCGCCATCGGACTTAGGATAACCCGGAAGCGGGATCGAGAGGAGGGGCGCTACACTATCCTCATGCTTGGAAAGTTTCTTCTACTACTCCCGCTGCTGGCCGCCGGTGCCTTGGCGCAGACACGCGTCTACGAGCTCCGGACTTACCACTGCTACGATGGCAAACTCGAAGCTCTCAAAGCCCGTTTCCGCGATCACACCGTCGAAATCTTCAAACACCACGGCATCGAGAGCATCGGTTATTGGGTTCCGCAGGACCCGGAACTCGCCAAGAACACGTTTGTCTACCTGGTCGCCCATCCCAGCCGCGCCGCCGCCGACAAGAACTGGGCCGATTTCCGCAAAGACCCGGAATGGATAAAGGTCGCCGCCGAATCCGAGAAAAACGGCAAGCTTGTGCAGAAAGTCGACTCGGTGTTTCTCGATCCGGCGGATTTTTCGCCGTTGAAATAGGGTGGAGGGCGCCGCGCGGTTCAGAAGGCGTCAAGAATAGCCGCCGATGAACACCGATAAACGCCGATAAACAAACCGGAGGTTTTATCTGCGTTCATCTGCGTTCATCGGCGGCTATAGACTCCTGTTTTCACAGCACCTCAGTCTTCCGGCTTCGGGTTCAGCGATTCGAAGATCCCTAACTGCCGATTCTTGCGCACGGCGTCCCATCGAAAGCAGCGCCCATTCATGGCTACGTACACACCGGGCGGAAGTGTCTGCACGAAGGCCAGCGCGGTTCCCAGGTTGAACAGTCCATCGGAGCTGCCGAACGTGTAAGGAACCATGGCGCCGGTGAGGATCACGGTCTTGCCGGCGACATTGGGGCCGAGCAGGGCCGCGGTCAGCTCCATCGAGTCGGTGCCGTGGGTGACCACGATGCGATTTTCGCCGGCTTCCAGGCAGCGCTTCAGGATCAAGCCGCGGCCGGACCCGGTCATGTCCAGGCTGTCGATCATGAAGAGGGTTTCCACGGCCACCGGCAGCCGGCAACGGCCCAGCCGCAGCATGTCGGGCAAGTGAGTCCGCTTGAAGAAGAGCTCTCCGGTGATCTCGTTGTACTCTTTGTCGAAAGTTCCGCCGGTTACCAGAATCCGGATCGTGTCGGGCATTGTTTCTCCAGGTGGCTTCATTTTCTTACGCCCGCGGACACGTCGCCGTTCGAGCTTTGGCAGCCAGCTTCAGCGCTTTTCGGGCGGTCGTGCTGAGGGGAACGCGTTCCAGTTGGCCGGGGTCCATCCAGGCAAATATGCCGTACCCGGCCGGAGGCTTTTTCGCCTGGGCCCGCGCCACCGCGATCCGGTATCGATGGTGAGCGATGGAGTGCCGAAACTCTCCGAGCGGAACGCCGAGGCGCGCGGCGGGAAGCTGGTCGGGCGAAGGCAGGTCCCAGAAGCCGGCCAGGCGCCCCAGGGAAAGCTCCCGGCGGCGGAGCAGAACGCGGCCGGAGCGCTCCACCAGTAATCGCGCTTCCCGCACTTCCACCGGCTCCACGCGGCGCAGTTTGACGGGCAATTGGGCGGCGGTGCCGGCCTGGTTCGCCTGGCAGGCGGCCGAGATCGGGCAAGCGGTGCATAGTGGGTTGCGCGGCCGGCAAACGGTGGCGCCCAGCTCCATGAGCGCCTGGTTGAATCCGCCCGGGTCGCGGCGCGCCAGCCAGGCTTGGGCGATTTCACCGAACCGCCGGCGCGTGGCGGCGGCGCCAATATCGGCAGGTTCGTTGCGGACCCGCGCCACTACCCGAAGCACATTGCCGTCCACGACGGCGTGGGGCCGGCCGAAGGCGATGCTGGCAATGGCCGCGGCGGTGTAATCTCCGATGCCGGGAAGGGCCTTCAACGCCTCGATTTCTTCGGGAAAATGGCCGGCGGCGGCAACCTGGCGAGCGGCCCGCAGCAGGTTGCGGGCGCGCGAATAATAGCCCAGCCCGCTCCAGATCGCCAGCACGTCCGCTTCGCCGGCCGCCGCCAGTGCCTCCACCGACGGATACCGCTCCAGGAACCGTTGGTAATACGGAATCGCCGCTGCGGCGCGAGTCTGCTGCAGCATGATCTCGGAAACCCAAATGCGATAAGGATCGCACGTGCGCCGCCAGGGCAGATCGCGGTACGCCTTTCGGTACCAGGCCAGCAACAACCGGCCAATGCGGTTGGATATAGTCGCCGATGAACGCCGATGAACGCCGATAAGTCCTTGGTTTTCTTTATCTGCGTTCATCTGCGTTCATCGGCGACTAATGTATCTTTATTCGATGACGCGCAGCCACTCGGCCACCACGGCGAAATCCTCCGGGCCGACGTCCCAGGCTTCAAATTCGGGATTCAGGGGCTCCAGCCGGATGCGTTCGTGCCGCCACTCGTCTTCGCTCAAGGCGACCTTGGTGCTGGTATATTTCTTGACGGTGTAGCGCGCGGTCTCATCGGTGACGCCAAACCGCTGGATCAGCAGAATCTTGTTCTGCCGCGAACCGGCCGGATGCAAGCGGAACAGGTTGAGGCTGCCATCTGGAATGCGCGGTTCCATGGAGCGACCGACCACGTGGGCCACGAACAGGTCGGGCCCCAGGCGCAATCCTTCGGGCGCACGCACCCAGTCCTCTTCGGCGGCTTCCATCTCTTCTCCCAGGCTGCCCGCGGCGGCGCGCAAGCTGTACAGGGGAAGATGGGTGACAAAGCGGCCGACTTCGAGCGGTTCGACGTGCTCTTCATAGAGGCGGTCGAGCACGCGGGTGAAGGAATCGACCGCAACCTGGCGCCGCTCGGAAACGCGTAAGACGTTGGAGAAACAATCTTCCAGAGATCCCAGCCAAGCCGCGCCGCCGCGCTCGGCGGCTTGCCGGCGCATGTCGTTTTCGAGCAGAGGCAGATAGCTCGGATCGAACTCCTGGATCGGGCTGCCTTCGGGTTGGGCTTCGAAATCGGCTTCGGAATCAATATGTCGCGGAGCAAGCCAGGGGCTGAAATCGTGCCGCAGGCGAATCCAGACACGATCGGCGGCAGGTTCGAGCAGTAGTACGCCGAGGTTGCCGGGGGGCTGCAAGGGACAGGCTAATTCCAGCACGACGTACTCGCCGCGGCGCCGGCCCGTGAGACTTCGATCGGCGATGGACACGAGCGTGGGCATGGGGCGGTGGGGCGGCTACGGAACCGGCTTATTCCTATCCTTTTATAACTGTTTATCGGCCAAAATGGCAATTCCGACAGGTCGATCTGTCAGGAAATAGGGCCACAGAGGAACACAGATAAACACGGATAAAGAAGGCAAAGGATTTATCTGCGTTTATCCGTGTTCCTCCGTGGCTGGAGCTTGATTTTTTCACGAGCTTCAAGGCATTGAAAAGGCGGTCGATCTGGGATAATGGAAAGATCCTCATGTCTTCTCTCGCTCCAGGCGAGCCTGGCCGCTGCCGGCTCCGGAGATTCGGGTTTCTTCGAGCGGCGAGTTTACCTAAGACAGCACTTAGCCCCTGTACTCTAGGTTTTGTAACCTACCGAGCTAACCGGACGCCTATCCAGACGAAGTTCGATGCGATTCGGCATGCCGGTGTTCCAGCCGGTGTCCGATGTTGGTAGATTTCGAGTTAATCGAGCGCGCCCAGCGAGGCGACTCGGCGGCATTTAACGAAATCGTTCAGGTTTATCGCAAGCGGATTATGGGGACGATCACGCGATTGATCGCCCGGACTGAGGATGTCGAGGACGTCGCGCAGGAAGTTTTTGTGCGGCTCTATTTTTCTCTCGACCAATTGCGGACGCCCAAGGTTTTTGAACCGTGGTTGTACCGCCTTACGGTGAACGCCGCGTATGACTACTTGCGGAAGCAGCGGCGCCGCCATGAGTTCCGCATGTCGGACCTGTCGGAGCAGCAGGTCATGCTGGCCGATGCGGCCGCCGGAGGTAAGGCGGACCATGACGAACAGCAGCAGAAGCGGATCCGGGAAGCGGTGGATTCGATGCTTGGCGCGGTTTCGGAAGCGGACCGCCTCCTGCTCATGCTCAAAGAGGTGGAAGGGCTTTCGTTGAAAGAGCTTGAAAAGATTTACAAGGTCAACGAAAATGCTCTTAAGGTGCGGTTGTTTCGCGCCCGGCAGCGGGTCTTGAAAGCGTTCGGCGCGAGCGCGCAGGGTCAGGCGGGCTGAAAGGCCCCATTTTGGGTGGCTGAAACGGGAAGCTGAGAAGGGAAGCGAACATGTACCCCGGGGACCATGGCAATCACGAGGAAGAGTTGGACGCCCTGTTTCGGGCGTACCGCGAAGCGTGTCCGGATCGCGAGCCCGGCGTGAACTTCATGCCGGGAGTGTGGCAGCGGATCGAAGCCCAGCAGCGCAACACGTTTTCATTCCTCCACATGGCGCAAGCATTCGCGACCGCCGCGGTCGCCGCCACGTTGGCTTTGGGCGTCTACCTGTACTTGCCGCAGAACTCCAGTGCCCGCGCCGGTGCCTACCAGCAAAACTACCTGGAAGCTTTGGCGGATGCCAATTCCGTGGAAACTCCCGATATCGTCGGTCCGCTGCGCCTGGATTTGCGTCAGAGCGCGAACCAGCCGGGCCGGTAAGCCGATCCATGCCGAAATCCAGGCTTTCCGCCTTTATCTATCTGTTCCTGGTGTTCGCGGGCGGTGCCGCCGTGGGCGCTCTGGGATATCGGCTCTATACGGTGCAGGCCGTTGGCGGAGTCAGCGTTCGAAAATCCGGCGCTCCCGATCCCGAGGACGTGCGCAAGCACCTGGTGGCCGAGATGAAGGACCGGGTGAAGCTGGACGCCAGCCAACTGGCGCGCTACAACCAGATCCTGGACGCTACCCGCGAAGACTTCCACGCCCTGCACGACCGCATGAACGCCGAGGGGCGCGCCATCCACGACCGGCAAATCGCGGAAGTCAAAGCCCTCCTGCGTCCAGACCAGATGCCGCTCTACGAACAGTTGCTGGCGGAGCACGAAGCGGCTCGGCAGCGGCGCCTGCAGCAGGAACGCGGCAGTCCCCCGCCCCCGCCGGATTTCAAGAAGTAATCGGGCCGCGGCCAAAGCGAGCGGGTTTTCGCCAAGCCCGCAGCTACGCTACGGGCTGTGCCTGTGCCTTCTTGGCGCCACGGGTGGCTTTGTACTTCTTCTCGAAGCGGTCCACCCGGCCAGCGGTGTCGATCAGCTTTTGCTTGCCCGTGAAAAAGGGATGGCAGGACGAGCAGATTTCCACACGGATATCGCCCTTGTGCGTGGAGCGGGTCTTGAAGGTATGCCCACAGGCGCAAATGACGTTCAATTCGTTGTAAGCGGGGTGAATACCGGCCTTCATGGCGTTACTTGAGGATTCCTTTCGAGAATTTCAGTATAGCATTTTCTTTTTTCAATCCACCCGCCCGCGGGGGCGAGAGCCCTGGGCCAAGAAACGTTAAACCCCCGTGCTCCGTATGGAACACGGGGGTTCAGGGTAGCCCGGATAAAACCTGAGGCTTAAAGCTGACCACAAAAGGCAGCCGGTCCACAGGAACTTGACCCCGCCACTGAAGCGGGAATCGGCTACGTTAGAGGCCCGACTTTAACAGTCGGCCACCTCCTGCGGTCGTTGTCTACTACTTTCCATGTTTGCTGGACCACCTCCTTCCTCAGTGATAAACACATCCTCGCACGACACCCCGAAACTTGTCAATATGGTTTCTCATATAAAGTGTGCCTAATTCGTTGTCCCGCAATATGTAGTAGTACAGTTGCACCGTGGCGCGAGACCGGACGTTCCCACGCTACCTGCCTTTCGGGGCCAAGTGGCGGCAAAACTTCTTTCGATCCGTTCATACCGTTGTAAAGTTCAGCGGCTAGACTTGTCAGGTTCGAGGACATATTGACTTATGAGCGCCGCCGCCGCACCAGCACCAATACCCGCAGCAGCACCAGCAGCCACCTCCACATTGCAGGCGAAACTCAACCGCAAGCCGGGGATGATCGGCATGCTGGTTTTCGCCGTAGCATTAGTGATCGGGTTCGTTTACGCCGCATCGGAGCTTCTGCGCGATCTGGCCAACGTTCACTCGACCTCCATCTATCCCTTCGTCCTTCTCGGTCTGGCGCTCACAATTGCGCTGGGCTTTGAATTCGTCAACGGATTCCACGATACGGCCAACGCCGTGGCTACGGTAATCTACACCCATTCGCTGGAACCGCACATCGCGGTAGTCTGGTCCGGTGTCTGGAATTTCATTGGCGTGCTGAGTTCCAGCGGTTTGGTGGCGTTCGGCATTATTTCGCTGCTACCGGTGGAGTTGATCCTGCAGGTGGGCAGCGGCGCCGGATTTTCCATGGTTTTCGCCCTGCTGACGGCCGCGATCCTCTGGAACCTGGGCACGTGGTACTTCGGCCTGCCGGCATCCAGTTCGCACACCATGGTAGGCTCCATCATCGGCGTCGGGATTGCGAACCAGTTGATGTCGCCGCGCACGGGCACCAGCGGGGTCGATTGGGGCCAGGCCATCAACGTGGGCAAGACGCTGCTGATTTCGCCGCTAGTGGGCTTCTTCGTTGCTTTCCTCTTCCTCACGATTGCGAAGCTTGTGTTGAAAAATCCCAAGCTTTACGCCGCTCCCGAAGGCAACGAGCCGCCGCCGTTCTGGATTCGCGGCCTGCTGGTATTGACCTGCACGGGGGTCAGCTTCGCGCATGGTTCCAACGACGGCCAGAAGGGCATGGGGTTGATCATGCTCATTCTGGTCGGGACCGTTCCTACGGCTTACGCCCTGAACCACGCCATTACCGAGAGCCAGACGGCGGAGTTCGCGACCATCTCGCGCCAAACCGTGGATACGCTGCATCAGTACGTGAGTCCCTCCGCCGTGATTGGCGAGCCTCGCCGCGAAGTGGAGGAGTACGTCCGCACCCGCGAGTTCACCCCCAACACCATGCTGGCGCTGCAGCAAATCGTGGGCGATCTGGGCAACGAAGCCACCATCTACAAGGTGCTCAAGGACGTCCCCCAAACCATGATGCCGAACTTCCGCAACGACATGTACATCACCAGCGAAGCCCTGCGCCTGATGAAGAGTTCCGGAAAGCCGGCGTTCACCGCGGCCGACCAGATGGTGCTCGACACCTACAAGAAGCACGTGGATGCCGCCACCAAATTCATCCCCACCTGGGTCAAGGTCGCGGTAGCCATGGCGCTCGGATTGGGGACGATGATTGGCTGGAAGCGCATCGTGGTGACGGTGGGCGAGAAGATCGGCAAACAGCACCTGACGTACGCGCAGGGAGCCGCGGCCGAAATCACCGCCATGCTGACCATTGGCGGTGCGGATTATCTGGGCATGCCCGTAAGCACCACCCACGTGTTGTCTTCGGGCGTAGCCGGTACCATGGCCGCCAACCACTCGGGCCTGCAATGGAGCACGGTGCGCTCCCTGGCGTTGGCGTGGGTGCTGACCCTGCCCATGGCCATCATCCTGTCGTCAAGCCTGTACATGCTGTTCCACCGGATCATGTAAGGCGAGGACGGCGCCCCGGCTCGGTTCAAGCTTCAGCCTCATCCGCAGCCTCCCGTCTTCGCGCCAGCAGCTCGAACCATTCCGCGAAGCCCGCCCCGGATTTGCTCGAGGTTTCCAAAATCTCCACCCCGGGGCGGATCTCGCGAATGTTGCGCAAGGCCGCGTCGCGGTCGAATTCGCAGGCCGCGGCCAGGTCGATTTTCGAGATCGCCACCACGTCGGCCGAGTGGAACATGGCGGGATACTTGAGCGGCTTGTCTTCGCCCTCGGTGACCGAAACAATAGCCACGCGCAGCGCCTCGCCCAGGTCGTAACCGGCCGGGCAGACCAGGTTGCCGACGTTCTCGATGAACAGGTAATCGAGCTGGCCGAGATCCCAACCCTCCAGGTGCCGGCCGATCATATCGGCTTCGAGGTGACAGCAGCCGTGAGTTTGGATCTGCCGCACGGGCGCGCCGGACATCGCCAGGCGGCGCGCGTCGTTGTCGGTTTCGAGGTCGCCAACCAAAGCCGCCACGCGCTGACCCGTTAGGCGCAGTTCGCGCAAGGTGCGCTCCAGAAGCGCCGTCTTTCCGGCTCCGGGGCTCGATACCAGGTTCACCGCCAGCAGCCCGGCGGCCCCAAACCGCGCCCGCAGATCAGCCGCCAGCAGGTCGTTCTTTTTCAGAATCCCCTGTCGCAACTCCACTATGCGCGTCGTCACCGTCTTCCTCTATCTCCAAGGATACTATCTCGAGTTCCCGCCCCTTCAGCACTTCCAGGCCAGGCGTGCCGCAGCGCGGGCAACGAAAGCTCTGCACTCCATCGAGCGCCACGTCCTGGCCGCAAGGCCGGCAGCGAATGGTGACCGGAACGCGCTCGATGACCAGGCCGGAGCCCGCCAGCAAGGTTCCCTCGGTTGCCAGGCCCCAGCAAAACTGGAGCGGATCTTCCATGATGCCGCTCAGCGCGCCCACCCGCAGCAGCACGGAATCGACCTTGGCCACCTTGCGCCCTGCCAGCGCCTCGGTCGCCGACGAAACCACGGAGTAAGCGATGGAAAGCTCGTGCATCGGACAGCCCAGAACTATCTTAATCGAAGCAGTCGGGCGTTTAGCTCCCTGCCACGCTGCCCCCGATCTCCCAGGCGAAAAGAGGGTTGTCGGATTATTGCGAAATAGCGTTATGATAATTGGGAAACCATGGCGCGACGCGAGCGAGGGCAATTTCGGCCAAAGGCGGTCGATCCTGGAGCGGGCCCTTCATCGGGCGAACTACCATCATCAACTCCACCGCCGCCGGAGATCCCGGAGTGGCTCGAAGAGGTGCGTCTCACCGTTGAGCGGGAGGCGCCTATTCTGCGGACCCTGCTGGTGCGGGGCATCAATGCGGTTCTGCAATTCACGGCGCTCTCGGAAAATGCGATAGCGGACGCGACGGCGGCGCCCACCGACCTGACTGTTCTGCTGCGTGCTCTGTCATCAAGGGAACTGCTCGACGATTTGGTGGCGGCGGAACCTCTGGCCCCCGCCTTCATACGAGGCATAGAGGCATCGCGGAGGCTGATCGACAAACACGGAGGCGCGTTCACCGCGGTAAAGGTGGCGGAGGCCCTGGACATCAGCCGGCAAATGGTGGACAAGCGGCGCCGCGCCGGTAAGTTGCTCGCCGTATCGACGGGCCGCCACGGGTACCGCTATCCCGTTTGGCAGTTCGACGAATCCGGCGTCGTGCCGGGCCTTGAAGACGTATTGAAGGTGCTCAGCGCGCACGATGAGTGGATGCAGGTGGCGTTCTTTGTGAGCAAGGATCCGCGTTTGGCAAACAGGGCGCCAATCGACGCCCTCAAGGACGGCGAGTTGGACGCGGTTCTGGATGCCGCAGCGGTCTATGGCGAACATGGAGCGGAGTGATCGTGGAACCCGGCACGCTGCCCGCGCCGCCCACGAATCTCGCCAGCAGAGAAGTCGGCGTGGTGGAGTTCGGTGGATCTATTTTCCGGAGCCACGCTACCCTGCGGCACCCGATGTTTTTTGGAAGAACGGGACAATACAGGTTCGACGCGCCGGACGGATCGTATGGGGTTTTATACGCCGGCGTGGACGTATTCTGCGCGTTCATCGAGAGTCTCATCAAAAATCCGAATAACCGCGTCGTCACAACCGCCGAACTGAAGAGCAAAGCCGTTGCCGAGCTTAGGGGCGCGCGAGCCTTACGCCTGATCGACCTCACGGCGTCCGGTGCCTTACTGCGTATGGGGGCGGATTCCCGCCTGTTCTCGGCCGATCGCGCGGCGGCCCAGGTGTGGTCCAAGGCCCTGCACGATCACCCGGTTCTCGCCGACGGGCTGCTCTACCCGAGCCGGCTCGATCCGATACGGCAGGCAATCGCTCTGTTCGGCGATCGAGCGCCGAAACTCACCGAATTAGGCCGGCAGACGTGGTACGCCCCGGGGCCTCAGCGGCGCCTGCTGGCGGAGATTGCCGAGCACTATAAGATTGAGCTTGTAGAGAACCGCTTGATTGCGCCCCGAAAGCCGATTTCTACCGCCTTCAGCAAGCCGGGCCGGCTCTTTTGACCCGGACGCGGGCCCTTCACAAAACCGCTTGACATCCTGATCTTTTAGTACTAATTATTTAGTATGCGTCCCCGCAGCACCACCCTCACCGGCCAGGAACTGGAAATCATGAAGATCGTCTGGGCCCGCGACCGCGTCACCGTGCGCGACGTCTACGAAACCCTGCTGGAGCGCCGCAAAGTGGCGTACACCACCGTGATGACCATGATGAACATCCTGGAACATAAGAAATACCTCAAAAAGACCCAGGCCGAGCGCGCCTATGTATACCGCCCCGCACAGCCGGAGGGAAAGGTGATCGGCGCCATGGTGCGGGATTTTGTCAATCGGGTATTCAACGGGTCGGCCGAGCCTCTGTTGGTGCATCTGGTGGAGGAGCACGATCTTTCGGCCGCCGACCTGGAGGAGATCGCCCGGCTCAGGAGGAAGTCATGACTTCGCTTGTTTGGGGCAATTTCTGCGCCTACAGCTTGCAAATCGCCTTGCTGGTGGGTGTGGCCGCGGCCCTGCCCACGCTGCTTCGCCTGCGCGCTCCCGGTGCGCGCCTGGCCTACTGGTACGCGCTGCTGGGGGCGTGCGCGCTGCTGCCGGTGGTGCGCGCGTGGCAGCCACTGGCCATGGGCGGTAGCGTTCAGGTAACCACGGCGATTATCCGCGTCACCACGGCCGTACCGGTGGCGCGGCCCATTCCGTGGAGGGAACTGGCGCTGGCGGCGGCAGCCCTGGGCGCGGCCGGGCGCTTGGCTTGGCTCCTGGCAGGCTTGGGCAGGCTGCGCCGGTATCGCCGCGCCGCCGCGCCGCTGGAGCCGGGTTGCGCCTGGTCCACCGAAGCCGAACTGCGCGTCTCCGGAGATGTAGCCGGGCCGGTCACTTTCGGCTGGCGGAAGCCCGTCGTTCTATTGCCCGCGCGCTTTGCGGAATTGGCCGCCGAGATGCAAGACGCGATCCTGTGTCACGAGATCGTCCACGTGCGCCGCGGCGACTGGCTCTTTGTGATCGCCGAAGAAATTGTCCGCGCCGTGTTCTGGTTCCACCCCGCCATCTGGTGGGTGCTGGCCGAAATTCAACTGGCGCGGGAACAGGCGGTGGATCGCGAAGTGCTTGCCATGACGGGCTCGCGCGATCCTTATATCGACGCGCTGCTGGCCATGGCCGGCGCGGCGCCCGAACTCGATCTGGCGCCGGCGCCGCTATTCCTGCGCAAGCGCCATCTGAAGCAAAGGGTGATGGGAATTCTCAAGGAGGTGAATATGTCGAAACCGCTCACGGCCAGCCTGCTGGCGGCCGGACTCGTAACTATGGCCGCCGCCTGCTGGATCGTTTCCGGCGCCATTCCATTGGCCGCCGCGTCACAAACCGTGTCCGACGCGCCCGGCGTCACCGTCGATACGGGAGGCGCCGAACTGCTCCACCGCGGAGGCGTAGCCTATCCGCCCGAGGTTCAGGCAAAGGGCATCGAGGGGACCGTGGTCGTCCAGGCCACCATCGATGCGAACGGCGAAGTCTCCGACGCCAACGTCCTCAGCGGTCCGGACGAACTGCGCCGAACCGTGCTGCAATCCGTGTTGAGCTGGCATTTCACCGGCGTTTCGGCCAATTCCAAACGCCAGGTGAGCGTTACTTTTGGGCTGCCCACGGCGCAGACCGCGCCATCGGCGCCCGCTGGTGGTGTCTTCAGGGTCGGAGGCGGCCTGCGCGGGGGAATCGCGCCGGCGGCAGGCTCTCACATCATTGAATCCATTCGGATCTCCGGCCTGTCGGAGGAAGCCAGGGCGGAACTGCTGGCCCGCCTGCCGGTAAAGGTCGGTGACGACTTCACCGAAGCGGCTCCCAACATCTTCGCCACGGTACACGAATTCGACCGGCATCTGACGGCCACGCTGATGCCGACCCAGTCCGGAAATGCGCAGTTGAATATCGCGGTGTCCGAAGCCGCCGGTGTCGAGGCTGTCGCCACCGGCCCCACCAAGATCCGCGTAGGCGGCAACGTCCAGGCCACTAACCTGATCACTCAGGTTCGCCCGGTGTACCCTCCGGCGGCAAAAGAGCAGAGAATTCAGGGCGCCGTCAAGCTGGAGGCTACCATCGGCCCCGACGGGAAAGTCGAGGACCTGAGAGTCGTCAGCGGCCATCCCCTGCTGGTGCAGGCCGCCCTGGACGCGGTGAAAGACTGGGTCTATCGGCCCACCTTGCTGAATGGAAATCCGGTCACGGTGGTGACCTCCATCGACGTGAACTTCACCTTGTCGCAATAGCGGCCGTCACTCGCTACGCTTCAGGCGTTTCCCCAGCTCACCGATCCTGCGGAAGGTCTCGCTTCTGGCTTCGGCGTAGGCCTTCACGTCGCGGTGGCCCGATTTAGCGAAGTCGATCACCACCGCTTCGGCGGCCACATATTCGGCGGCGGCGTGGGCAACTTCGCGGGCGATGGCATGGGGAATGCCGCAGACGCCGTTGGCGTCGGCGTGCAGCAAATCGCCGGGGCGAACTTCCATTCCGCCCACGCGCACGGTCTGGTGGATGGAGGTGATGTGGCTGAAGCTGTGCGACGATACCACGCCGTCGCTGAAGGCCGCAAAGCCCAGCCGCCGTACCTGGTCGAGGTCGCGCGCCGGGCCGCTGGTGACGATGCCGAGCGCGCCGAAGCATTGGTAGGTGGTGCACATGATTTCGCCGAAGGTGGCGCCGACCGGCGGATCGTCCAGGTCCTGAAACACCACGATGGCCGGCCCGGAAAGCTCGGCGAATCGCTCCACCTGCTCATCGAGGGAGGCATACGCGGCCCCTTCGGCGCGCGCGTAAGCGGTGCGCATAGTGGCCGTGGCGGCGTAGCCCACGATCGGCGGCATCTCAGGAAAGCAGGCGCGAATGCGCTTGTCCATGAAGCCCGCCGAGCGCGGGCGAACCTCGAATAACTCGATCACGTTGGCGATAGTCGGCGTATCGTACTGCGCCAACAACTTCAATTCCGCGGCGGATACGGGCATGGTGTCCATTTTAGATCGCTTGCGGCCGCCATGCCGAAAAGCCCGAGAGGAATGGCCTCCTTGCCGCACCGCACGCCCCGCTTTCAATTGGTTCCGAGAGCATCCGGGGCCCGCGATCGGCGCTAAAATGGTTGTCGGAATGGACCGTGTGCCTTCGCAACCCGTCCAGGATCCGCCCAACCTAGTCCAGGCGGCGTCCTTCTCGCTCGACCGGCTATTGAGCCACACCGACCCCGGGACGGCGGAGGAATCCGAAGACTTCGTACGCCTCATCTATGACCGGCGCCGCATTGACCTCTCCTCCGATCGCAACGGCAAGACTGGTCGTTGATACAGACGTCGCCAGCTTTGTTTTCAAGTGGCATCCCGAATTTGCGCCACCCTACATTGCCATTATGCGAGGTTCCGAGCTGGTCGTCTCATTCATGACTCTGGCCGAGATGCGCCAAGGCGCTTTGGAAGCGAACTGGGGGCGGCGCAAGTGCGACGTACTGGAGGCGTATTTGGCCGACTTCTCGGTGCTCCATTCCGACGGCCTGCTGTGCTCTACGTGGGCGGCGGTACGGAATGAGAGCACCCGCAAAGGACGCCAAATGGGCTCCGCCGACGCCTGGATTGCGGCAACAGCGTTGGTTCTATCGGTGCCGCTGGTGACGAACAATCCGAAGGACTACCGCCACCTGGATAGGCTCCAGCTTGTTCCCACGGCGTCCCGATAGCCGCCAATCCGCCGCCTACCCGATTCGCGCCAGCACTTCGTCGGCCTTGACCGTCGCGCCTTCCTGGACTGCGATGGAGAGCACCCGGCCAGCGCGGCCGGCTTTCATCTCGTTCTGCATCTTCATCGCTTCCACCACCAGGATTCCCTGGCCGGGCTCCACCGTGTCGCCGGGTTTGACTAGCACGCGCACCACCTTTCCCGGCATCGGCGCCAGCAGGCTTTGGACGCCGTCTCCCACCCCCGCGCCCGCGTGCGCCGACCAGCGCCGCGGACCGCGCACTTCGACCGCCAGGCGGGTCCCGTTCACCACCACCAGCAGCCCGTCCGGGGTTTGCTCCACGCGGGCTTCATAACTTCGACCGTCGAGGAGCACCGAGTACACGCCCGGTGTAACCTCGGCCACGTCGGCCTTTCGCTCTTCGCCATCATTGACGCGGAAGCGGCACTCGGGGGTGGTCGCCACCACGTCGATGGCCGCCGCTACGCCACCGATTTCGAGATCCAGCTTCATCGCAGCAGCGCGTCCCTTCCCGCCCGCAGCCAGCCGCTCGCCTGCGCGCCGCTTCCCGCCTCCGCGCCATTGGCCCTGGCTCGCGCGGCGGTGTGGATCGCGGCCGCCAGCGCGGCCACCGTTTCCAGGTCCGCCGTGGGTTTGGGCTGGGCGTGGCGCGCGAAGAATTCCTCGATGAACCCGGTGTGCAATCGGCCGGCGGCAAATTCGGGGTCTTCCACAATCTGGCGGAAAAAACCGACATTGGTGCGTATGCCGCTCACGTCGTATTCGCCCAAGGCGCGAATCAGGCGGGCGATGGCCGCTTCCCGCGTCTCGGCCCAGACGGCCAGTTTGGCCAGCAGCGGATCGTATTCCATGGGGACCGTCCAGCCGTCGTACACGCACGCGTCCAGCCGGATACCAGGACCGAGCGGCCGTCCCAGCCGGGTGACTTTGCCCGGATAGGGCAGGAAGTTGTTGTACGGGTCTTCGGCGTAGATCCGGCACTCGATGGCCGCGCCGCGCCAGCTCACCTGTTCCTGGGTGAAGGGCAGGCGCGCGCCAGCGGCGATTTCGATCTGCAGCCGCACCAGGTCGAGCCCCGTCGCGAGTTCCGTGACCGGATGCTCCACCTGCAGGCGCGTGTTCATTTCCAGGAAGTAGAAGCGGCGGCTCGCGTCCACCAGAAATTCCACCGTGCCGGCGTTGTAGTAACCGGCCGACCGCGCGGCGCGCAACGCGGCTTCACCCATCTCCTGGCGCATTTCCGGATGCAAGCTTACCAGCGGCGACGGGCATTCCTCCAGCACTTTCTGGTGCCGGCGCTGCAGCGAGCACTCGCGCTCGCCCAGGTGTACCAGGTTGCCGTAGCGGTCGCCCAGCACCTGGATCTCGATGTGACGCGGCCTCTCCACCAGCTTTTCCGCGTAGATGTCTTTGTCACGAAACGCCCGCTCTGCCTCGCTTGCGGCATCGCGCAGAGCCGCTTCCAGGTCGGCTTCCCGATCCACCCGGCGCATGCCTTTGCCGCCGCCCCCGGCCACGGCTTTCAGCAGGATGGGGTAGCCGTGCTCGGCGGCGAAAGCCCGCGCCTGGTCGAAGGTAACCCCGCGGTCCGTCCCCGGCACCACCGGCGCGCCGGCCTCCATGGCGGAACGCCGTGCCGCGGTTTTCGAGCCCATGGCGCGGATGGAAGCCGCCGAGGGACCGATGAAGACGATGCCCGCGTCTTCGCACGCAGCCGCGAATTCGGCGTTCTCGCTCAGAAACCCGTAGCCGGGATGAATGGCTTCGGCGCCGTGGCTGCGCGCGGCATCGAGGATGCGGTCGATGCGCAGGTAGCTTTCGCTCGATGCCGCCGGACCGATGCGCTCGGCTTCGTCGGCCATGCGCACGTGCAGCGCGGTGCGGTCCACGTCGGAGTAAACCGCCACGCTCCCAATGTTCATCTCGCGCAGGGCACGAATCACCCGCACCGCAATCTCACCGCGATTGGCAATCAACACCTTGCGAAACATCGAGCAAGATTGTAACAGGCGTAGCGCCGGCGGTCTTGCCGCTGTGTCTTCTTGCCACCGTCCCGGACGCGCAGGTAAGAAGCCACCCGCGACAAGATCGCCGGCGCGACCCGGCCTAGAATGTCAAATGCAGGTTCAGTTGCAGGAAGCGCGGGCTTCCGATGGTGTGCTGGATGATACCCAATTGGCCAAGCGGCGGAACCGTCGCGGGCGGCTCGTAGTCGGGGAAAAACTGCACGTCGTTGTTCGGCGTGTCGAAACTCGGATGGTTGAACAGATTGTATGCGTCGAAGCTGAAGCGCAGGTTGAATCGCTCGCCGATCTGGAACTGTTTACCGATCGACGCGTCGAAGCGCGCGCCGAACGGACCGCGGAACAGGTTTCGCCCGCTCGTGCCGAAAACCGATTCGCCGGTATCGCCGGCGGGAACGCCGTCCTGCCCCGGCGCCAGGAACTGCGGCATGAAGTCCGCCGCGTTCAGAACCGGCTTGCCGGCGTTCACACCCGTGGTGCCTTGCAACTCGGCTTGCTTGGCGCTAATGCCCGGCGCCAGCGGCACCACCGGATTGGTGATTTCATCGTTGCTCGAGAAGTACAGGCTGGCCTGGGATCCAGAGTAATCGTACACGCTGTACGGCTGCCCGCTCTGCGCCACGATCTGGGAAGCGAGCGTCCATCCGTTGAGAAGTCCGTCCACAGCCTTACCCGCCCGGAATCGCGGTATGGCGTAGCTGAAGTTCAACAGGAACACGTGAGTCTGGTCGAGATCCGAGGAAGCGTATCCGGACTTGAGATTCATAGAATCGTTGCCGGTGTAGAACAACCCGGCGCCGCTCTGGTCGTCGAGGGCGTGCGACCACGTATAGCTGCCCGTAAGTTGTAAGCCGAACGACAGCCGCTTGCGGACCTGAAGTTGGAGCGAGTCGTAATTGGAAATTCCCACGGCCTTATAGAGGACCGAGTTGGCGCTGTAGCCGATGTAGGGGACCCGGATGCCCGTGTTGCCGCCCTCCAGCGTGTTGATAGGCGTGAGCGCGTTCGTGCTGGGGTAATTATACCCGTAGGAAGAGGTTTGCCCGTTGACCGGATTCGAGGGCGTTGCGATGAGCGGTTCGTTGAACGTAACTGGAACAACCTCGTGCTGGCCGTGGTTGCCCGTAAAACCAGCGGTGACAAGCCAGTTGTTGGTCAACTGATATTGCAAATCGAACGTCCAGTTTTCCGTATAGGGCAGCTTGTTGTTGATATCGTAGCCGCTGAAGATGAAGGGGCCGTAGAGATTTCCCGCCGGGTTGATCTCATTCGCCGTGTCGTTAAGATTGGGAAGCTGCGCCAAAAACGCCGCCGGACTGCCTGGGATCGCGGCCCCGGCCGATGGAAAGGGATTCGCGAAGGTGGAGGCGGAGCTTGCCGTAACCTCGCTGACGAATGGCGGCGACAGCGTCACGCCAAACGGACCGCTGAAGCCGCCGCCGGCGCCCGCCGAAAGATAGCTGAAAAATTCGCCGCGGTCGTAGTAAATGCCGAACCCGCCGCGGACGGTGAGTTTCGGTAGGACATTCCACGCGACGCCGATGCGGGGCGCGAAACCCCACTGGCGCTGGGTCATCAGCGATTTGCCGGCGCCCGCCGTGGCCATGGTTGGATTGTTGCCGGCGATCTCCAATCCGGAACCGGTGATGGTATCCGTGGCGGCGTTGTACGAATAGTCGTTCGCATTGAATCCGGTCAGCCGGCCGTATTTTTCCGTCAAGGGCCCGTCCAAATCCCACCGCAGGCCTAGAGTCAATACCAGATTGCTCCGAACCTTGTAATTGTCGTTGACATAGGCGCCGCCGGTATTGGACCGGTAATAGCGATCGGCGGATCCCAGAAAGGCCGTGGAATGGGTTCCGGTCCGCACGGTGCCTTCGACGAAGTTCACGAAACTGCTGAAATCGATGATGTCGCTGTTGGTGTTGTTGTTGATGATATTGAGCTGGGTATTGACCCAGTTCACGCCGAAGCTCAGCGAGTGACGTCCTTTCACCCAGCGCAGCGTGGTTCCATATGTCCATTGATTCTGGTACATCCCGGCGTTGCCGAAACTGGCGTTGGAGCCGAACGCAAAAGTGTTGCCCAGACTATTGTCGGCCTTGGAAAATTCGATTTCCGGAAAGACCGCGCCGGCCGGAAGGTTGATTCCGAACTGGCCGGGCGTGAACTCGTCGGTAGTCGAGCCGTAGGCGACCATGCGAGTGAAGCCCGCGTTCTGCTGCCAGGTGATCGACGGGGAGAGAACCACTGTATTATTCAGCCCGATCACCTGGCTGCTGGCCTGAAGCGTTTGCGGGAAACCAAGCGCCTGGGTGACCGCGGCGAACGGATTATGGGTCGGATCGTTCTGAATATAGTATTTGGCAGCCAGACGGTCCCTGTCGTTGACCACGTAGTCGACGTTGCCGGAGCCCTGGTTGACCTGCGCCTGGGTATGCGGCCCAATCTGCAGGGCATCGTAGCCGAGCGTCTTGGCGGTGGCGGCGTTGGTGATATTGGGAGTCGGGATCAGATACGATCCGTTGGGCAATTGGGCTTGCAGAATGGAGAGCGCCACGGGATTGATCTGGCTGGTGGCGACGGTGGTCCCGTAATCCTGCTGGATCGCAGTGGCGATTCCGGTGGGGCTGCGGTCGTTCGTCAGGGTGATCGGAACCGTCCCGCCAACGGTGGAGGTTTGTCCATCCGCGATTCGGACGCCCTGGTAAGCGACGAAATAGAACACCTTGTCCTTTTTAATCGGCCCGCCGAGCGTAGCGCCGAAGGCATTGCGGGCGAGGAACGGCACTTTGGTGGAAACGGCGGGACTGGCGTTATAGAAGAACGGCGCGGCGTTCATGTCGCTGTTCTGAAAATGCTCGTAGATCTCGCCGTGAATCTTGTTGCCGCCCGATTTCGTGATGACGCTGATATGGGCGCCGCTGTTGGCGCCCTGCGATGCGTCGTACATCGACGTGTCCACGGCAATCTCGGCGATGGTTTCCGGCGCGGGCGTGGGAAGCGCCTGTCCGATCGCTCCGTACACGGAGGTGCTGGTTTGACTGGATCCGCCCGCTCCGAAATTTTCGCCGGTGTTCAGAACGAAGCGATTCTCGCCCACCTGGCTGGTGGAATTGCCGTTAAAAAGATTGTTCGTCGTCACGCCGTTTAGGGAGAAACTGTTGCTGGTCTCACGCTGTCCATTGGCGACGATCGCCTGGTTTCCCAAGCCTGTGTTGGCACCCCCACCCCCGAGGAAATCGGCGTGGACTCCAGGCGACAAAATGGCCAGTTGCGTGAAACTGCCAGTGCCGAGCGGCGTGTCCTGAATGGTCAATTGATCCACTACGTAGCCGTTGGTCGTGTCCACCTGGTTCATCAGCGGGGTGGCCGTCACTTCCACGGTGGTGCTGACCGCGCCTACGCGCAGATTGCCCTCCACCGTCGAGGTGCGGTCCGCGTTCACCAACACCGCGGTGTGCGTCTCGGTCTCGAACCCCTCCTTGGAAAAGCTGAGTTGGTAGATACCCGCGGGAAGATTCGACACCTGGTACGAGCCGTTGGATTGAGTCTTTTCGGACACCGAAAGGTTCGTGGCGCTATTGACGGCCTTGACCGTGACATCGGCCACAAGCGCACCCGAAGCATCCTTGACCGTCCCCGTGATCGCACCCAGGACCTGTTGCGCGTCGAGCGGCAGACAGACGCTCGCCGCGAACGCCAGGATTCCCCAACATACGGCCCTGCGGATATAACCGGTCGGCAAACTCGTCATGAAACTCCTCCCAAACGAAGTGGAACTTGAATAGATAGAAATTGTTCCCGTGGTGAACGGGCTGCCTGGTGGGACAGGCTTCCTAGCCTGTCAAGGCCCTTTCCAGCAACCCGCTGGCGAACCACGAAAGACAACGCGGTCCCGACACAAAACCAATAACCCCGAGGGAACCTAGAATAGCAAATCCCCGATTACGGGATCGTGAAATTGTGGACGCTCTTTTGGGCTATCTCGGGAGGCGGAAGACCAGGAAATGTTAGCGTTCGTACGTTTGTCAGTGCAGCCCGGCGGCCCCGCGCACCGAATCCAGCAGCTTGGCCGGATCGTAACCCGCGCCGTCCTGGAACACCAGTTTGACCTTCTCAATGTCTGCGATGTGCGCCGCGGGATTGCCGTTCAGCACCACCAGGTCAGCCTGCTTGCCGGCCGCGATAGTACCGATCCGCGCGCTCTCTCCCAGGAAGCCGGCCGCGTTCGATGTGGCGATTCGAATCGCCTCGAGCGGGGTGAAGCCGCCTTCCACCAGAAGCTCGATATTGCGCTGGTCGGCGAATCCCGCCAGCGCGCCGCCGTTTCCGGTAGGGTCTGCGCCCGCCATCAGAAGCCCGCCGGCTTTGACGAAGGCCGCTTCGAATTCCAGTTCCTTCTTGAGCGCCGCGAGCGATGGCGAATCTTCGCCGCCGCGCGCCCGCGCCCGCGCACCCAGGTAGCTGATCGCCGCTTGCGGATTCACGGCATCCAGAAAGCGCTGCTCGATCGGCGGCCTGTCGCCGTCGAAAGCTTCGAAGACCGCCAGCGTCGAAGTAATCGCCACGTGGTGCGCTACCAGGTCGGCAATCATGGCCTTCAGCGGCGGGCTGTCGATATCGATTCCAGCCATTTCGCCGCGAGTCAACGCCTGCGGAGGACACATGTCGGGCTGTTTGCCGGGGTGAAACTCGGTATCCACCAGCAGACCGTGCTCCAGGTTATCGATGCCCAGGTCCGCGGCCTCCCGAAAGCCCACGCTACACAGGTGGCCGGTCACCTTTATGCCGTGCCGGTGCGCGGCGTCGATGGCCGCCTTCAGTTCGGCGCGGGTAATGTTCATGTAGGCCTTGAACGATGTGACGCCCTCGCCCGCCCAGTAATCCACCGTGCGCGCGGCGTCGTCCGGGCCGGTCAGCTCGTGCATTTGCGCCGCGAAACTTCCGGGGCCTTCCAGGTATGGGCCGGTTACGTGGAGCTTCGGTCCCGGCATGCGCCCGCTGTCGATCAGGCGCTTGATGTTGAGATCGGTGTAAGGCTCCAGGCTGCCGCCGGTGCGCGCCGTGGTCACACCGCAGGCCAGATACAGGCGCGGAAAGCTGAAAGCCTGCTCGTTGTACATCGGAATGCCGCCGCCCGATGGATAGAACAGGTGCTCGTGCATCCCCACCAGCCCCGGTATCACGGTGGCCCCGCCCAGGTCTAACGCCTGCGCGCCAGCCGGAGCTTCAATGGATGCGAAGGGCCCCACCGCGGCGATCTTGCCGTGATCGATCACGAGCGTCTGGTTCTCCGCCGGTGCAGCGCCGGTTCCATCGATCACCCGCACGTGCTGCAACACCACCACCGGCGCATCGACGCTCAGGAAAGGCTTGACGCCCGGCGTGAATGCAGACTGAGCCGAAGCTGCCGCGGCCAATAGAAAAGTGAGAGAGAGGGTCTTCACAGCGCCATTATACGCGGAGGAGCAGGCGTCGTTCGGGTATACCGCGCCTCCGTGGGCGCCTGGTTGCAAAGAATAGCGTTTAGCACTTAGCTGGCCGTCCCGCCCTTGTGTACGGGCCCCAGGAGGGTCGAACGTTCCAGCGGTTTTTGAAGTCCGAACTTTTCCATTATTGAGCCCGCGATGTCGAAAAAGAGATTGTCGGCACGCGGCCCCACGTACACTACGCTGATCAGTTCCTTCAGGTCGAAGTTGATGTTGCAGCCGTAACAGTCCGCCCGTGGGTCCTGATAAAGCGCTCCCCGCCATTCCCGCTCATGCGCAAAGCAGGTGCGCTTGTGGAACGCCACCGGTAGAAGTTTTTCCCAGACGCCTGAACCGGGCAGCGGAATCGGCCCGGCACTGAAATCAAAGTTCAATGCCGGGTTTGAATGCGGGTCATCCTCGTATTCGACTTTGCCATAAGCGTACTGCTCTTCCCACATTTCGAATCTGGCCGCTCGCCTGTATTGGCCGACGGAGGACTTCACGGCTATTCCTCCGCCATTCGAGCCGTAGATCTCCCACATAGCCATTGATTCATCGGCCAGGCACCAAGAATTGACGTACAGATGGTCTCTGGCGTTCTCGAAATACGCGGCTGCATTCTTGCTAGATTCCACCAACATCTGCGTGACTGATATAACTGCCGTCTCGCCCCCGGCGGTTGTCCGCGTAATGCACTTAGAATGAGGATCGTTCTGAGGCATCTCACCGGCCTTGGCTTGGCAGAATCCCTCGTAGTTATCCTCCAAGTGCTTGGCCTTCGCAAACCACAGCGTATCGGAGGCCAGCATCGCCACAAACTTTGGCAGATCCATGTACCGCCATATCGCCGTATCGTCACGGACTTCATCATTCATTTGCCAGCCCCGGATGAGGATAGCACCATTCGCCCACCGCCCTATCGCCGTCTCTATTTGCCTCCGCCCCTGCTTGGCAGCCCGTGGGAAGGTTGCATTCATGCCGCGAGCCGGAGCCGCGACCGTCAGGGAGCCGGTCGCCGCGGCCTATCGAAGGCTCCGAGCAACCGAGGTCGCCCGGGCATCTCGCGCAGTCAAGGAAGATGACTTGAGCCCTTCCGTCGCATTTCGACCGCTGGCAGGCGCCGTGGGGCAGGCCATCGTTTTTTGTGGTCTGCCCTCCACCACCCACCCGAACATGCTCGCTCGTGCTCGTATTCAGCCTCTTACCAGCGCGAGATTGCCGGCGGCCTGAATGACACGGTGGCAGACCACAAAAAAACGATGGTCTGCCCCACGGACCGCCCCACTGCCCCGCGAGCCGAAACTTGGCTCAACCCAATTTCCGCGGCTTCAGGGGTTCGGAGTCTCTTGCTGTATCCTCGGGCGGGTGCCAATCCTGGGTTGTGCCGTGGATTTTGGGAAAGGTGGGAGACAAAAAGCTTGACGCCACAATCACTGTCGCTGCTGAACGCTCGCCGCCGTGTGGATGGTCTAAGCCAAACCCTCTCGCAGACCTTCCAGTGTCCGGTCACCGCGGGAGAATTCGGAAATGAGGATATGCACTATCCCGGCCATCTGGCGCGTGCTCTCGTCTCCACCGTCGACGTCCCACAGAGCAGGCAAAAACCAATCCTCAAGATCGGGGAGGGGAATCTCGCTCCTCAAATGCTGGGCGACGCGTTGCCCTATCGCTTGTCTGAGTTCTGGCACCGAAACAACCCTTCTCGCACGCCACCCGAGAAACGCCGAGCGCCACCGCTCTCTTTACCGGCGTTCATCGGCGGCAAACACCTCCCCCCTCCCCCTTAATTCCCCGACACCACCACCGTGACTCCCGCCGGGCTGCTTACGCCAGCGACTGTCACCACCACCGGGACGCTGCCGGCCGCCAGACCGCTTGGCACCTCCACGTTCAACTGCCATATCCCGGCGATCGTTCCGGGAGCGCCGCCGGAGTAGCTCACGTAGGCTGCCTGGCCGCCGACCGTCACCGATACAGGCAGCGTCGAGATCGGCAGCGGCACCGCGGCCACCAGGCCATCCTGCCCGCCCGGATTGGTCTGCCCGCCACCGGTCATGTAGAACGACACAATGCTGCCCGCGTTGGCCGGGTGCGCGGCGCCATTGATCGACCCATCCTGATTCACCGCCGCCGCTTGCCCCGTGCCCGCGCCGGAGGCCGTGAAGATGGCGGGCGAGGCAAGGCTCAATGCCGTCGTGAAGGAAACCAGTTCCTGGCCGTTGTAAGTCACCGCTATGGTCGCCTCGGAGCTGTTCACCTCATATGGCACTACCACCGCCACCTGGGTGGAGGAAGTATAGATCAGCGGGGCCGGAGCGCTGTTGATGGTAACCTTGGTGCCGGCCAGCGAAGTCCCGTAGACTCCCGCCACCGGCGTATTGGTCACCAGCGTGTTCGGACCCAGGCCAAAGCCGTAAATCACGATCGCGTCGCCCGGAGATATCGCCTCGCTCGCATTGCTGGCGGCGTTGGCTACCGCGCAGACGCCCGCTCCCACGCAGGCCGGCTCCAGCATCCGCACGGCATTGTTGCCGGCGTCGGCGATGTACACCAGCCCGCCCGTCGACACCGCCACGCCTTCGGGCGAATTCAAAGTCGCGGCAGCGGCCGCGCCGCCGTCGCCGGTATATCCGATACTGCCGTTGCCCGCGATGGTGGCGATGGTCGCGTTGGGAAACACTTTGCGGACGACCCCGTTGGAGTCCCCGATATAGAGGCTGCCGAGCGAATCCACCGCCAAACCCACGGGCGCGGTAATCTGCGCATTCACGGCCCAACTGCCATCGCCCGAATAGCCGAACGTGCCGTTGCCCGCCACGGTGGAAATGATGCCCGCCGTGTTCACCTCGCGAACCCGGTTGTTCTGCGTATCGGCGATATAAAGGTTGCCGCTCGCGTCAACAGCTACCGCCTGCGGGTAATACAGCTCCGCCGCCGTCGCCAGTCCGCCGTCTCCGGCATATCCTTGTATGCCGTTCCCGGCCACGGTGGAGATGGTTCCCGCCGGTGTGACCTTTCGAATCACGGAATTCAACGTATCGGCAATGTAGAGGTTGCCGGAAGTGTCTACCGCCAGGCCCGTGGGAGTATTCAATTCGGCGTTGATCGCCGCGCCGCCATCGCCGGAATAGCCTTCGGTACGGTTGCCCGCGTAGGTATTGATCTGCCCGTTGGACAGCGTCACCACGCGGATGCGCTGGCCGACGGTATCGGAGATGTAGACGTTGCCCTGCCCGTCCACGGCCAGTCCGGCCGGCCCTATCATCTGCGCCGCCGTCGCCGGTCCGCCGTCTCCGCCCACGCCGGTCAACCCGTTGCCGGCAAAAGTCGTGATCGTGCCGGAGGTGGAAACCTTGCGCACTACGTTATTGGCGGTATCGGCGATGTATACGTTGCCGCCCGCATCGGTCGCCACCGCGTGCGGCGAGTCCAGCTCGGCCCGGGTGGCCGGCCCGCCATCGCCCGAATAGGCGAATAAGCCGTTACCCGCCACCGTGGCGATGTTGCCCTTGCCGGAGTGGGGCACCACGCGGATCCTGAAATTCTGGGAATCGGCGATATACACGTTCCCCGCGCTGTCCAGCGCCACGCCGGTGGGGGAACTGAGCTGCGCCAGCAGGGCGTTATCGCCGTCGCCGCTGAATCCCGGATTGCCGTTGCCGATGATGGTGAAGATGTAATTGTTCAGGTAATCAGGGCCGGCGGCGACCTGCCGGATGCGGCCGTCGTTGCGCTCGGCGATGTACACGTTGCCCGCCGCATCCACCGCCACGCCGTATGGCTCGATCAGCTCGGCATCGATCGCCAGGCCGCTGTCGCCCGCGTAGCCAATGGTGCAGCCGCTGGTGGCCACGCAGTCGCCCGCGATAAAGTTGATGATGCCCTGGCTGACCATGATCTCGCGGATGGCGCCGTTGCCGGTGTCGGCGATGTAGATGTTGCCGCTCGTATCCACCGCTACGTCCTCCGGCTGCCGCAGTTCCGATTGGTAGTTATATGGCGACGCCGTATCGCCCGAGTACCCCGGATATCCGTCGCCGGCGATGGTCAGAATCTCGTTTTGGGTTGTGACCTCGCGGATGGAGTTGTCGCCGGTGTCGGCGATGTACAGATTGCCCTTGGAATCGAATGCCAGACCATTGGGAAAATACAGGTTCGCGGCAGTGGCCACGCCGTAGTCGCCCAAATGCAATCCCGGCGAGCCTACCTGCCCGTTGCCCGCGAACGTGGTGATGATGCCCGTGGTGGCGGAGACGACGCGCACCCGGTTGTTCAAACTGTCGGAAATGTACAGGTTGCCGGCTTTGTCCAATGCCAGGCCCTGCGGCGAATTCAACTGCGCGGACGTCGCCAGGCCGCCGTCGCCGGAATACCCGGCCCGTGAATTGCCGGCCACCAAGTTCAGCGTACCGCCGGGCGTCAGTTTGTAGACGCAGTTGCCGGCGCTGAAATAGACGTTATTCGAAGCATCGGTGGTGAGTTTCCCGGTTGGCCCAATGGACGTATTGATAGCCGTCGCGGGTGTCGTCGGCGGCGCGCCTCCCGCCAGCGTCGCGATTGAATACTGTTGCCCGGACGCCACAGCGGCGCCCGCCAACAACAACGCAGAAATACTCCACACCAACCTTCCGGAAACCTGATTTTGCATGTACTTGCCCAGTCTAACAGGATGAGACGCGGATATTGAAGCTGCCTGAAACCGTTCCTGCTTGCACCTACCGTGCCAGGACCTTTCCCAGGATCTCCAGCGCCTCGCCGCACTCTTCGCGGCTGACGTCGTAGTGCGTCACGGCGCGCATTTTCCGCGGGTTGATGGCGTTGATCCGCACGCCTTGGGCCATCAGGCGGGCGCTGATTTCCGCCCCGGTCACCCCGGTCGCGCCGACGTCGAATACTACAATATTCGTCGCCACCGCCGCCGGATCGATCTGGATACCCGGAATGCGCGCCAGGCCCTCCGCCAGGTACCGCGCGTTAGCGTGATCCTCGGGCAGCCGGCGGGGCGTCTGGTCGAGCGCCACCAGGCCCGCCGCCGCCAGTACGCCCGCCTGGCGCATGCCGCCGCCCAGGCGCTTGCGGTACAGCCTGCCCCTGGCGATCGAATCCGCCGGACCGGCCAGCATCGAGCCCACCGGCGCCCCCAGCGCTTTTGACAGGCAGAACGTCACCGTATCCACCGGCGCCGCAATCTCCCGCACCGAAACGCCCAAAGCCGCCGCCGCGTTGAACACCCTCGCGCCGTCCATGTGTACCGGAATGCCGCGCTCGTGCGCCCCATCGGCGATCTCCCGGATGGTGGCGAGCGGATAAACCGTGCCGCCCGCCATGTTGTGCGTATTTTCGATTTCAATTAGCCCGGTGGGCGCGTAGTGCGCCGCCAGCGCCCGGACGTAGGGCTCGATTGCCACCCAGCTCAGAATGCCGTCGGGCGTCTGGACCGGCCGCACCAGGCAGCCGGCAAACCATGCCGTCATCGCCAGCTCATAATCCAGCAGGTGGGCGCGCGCATCCGCGATCACCTCCTGGCCGTGGCTGGTGTGCAGCTTGACGGCGATGGTATTACCCATGGTCCCGGTGGGCACGAACAAGGCGGCCTCTTTGCCGGCGATTTCGGCCGCGCGGGCCTCCAGCCGGTTGACGGTAGGGTCTTCCCCGTACACATCGTCGCCCACTTCGGCCTCCGCCATGGCTTGCCGCATGGCGGCGGTGGGCTTGGTCACGGTATCGCTGCGTAGATCGATCATTCGTCCAGAAACTCCTGCAACACTTCGTTCGAAAGCATCACGCCGCGGCCTGTCAACCGCAGCACGCCGCCCGACGATTCCGTCAGGCCGGCGGCGTTGAAGCGGTGAATGGGCTCGGCGTAACGAGTCCATTCCGCCGCCGTGGGGCGGATTCCTTCGCTCAACCTCAGCCCCACAAAGAAACGTTCGGCCGCGTGCGGCGCTTCGTCCACCGCCGGGCCGCGCCCCAGGTATTCTTCAAGCGATTCCGGATTCCGCCGCCGCGCGCGCCCGTCGAAGGAATGCGCATCGGCGCCAAAACCGGCGTACGGCTCCAGCTTCCAATACTTCATGTTATGAGCCGATTCCCATCCCGGCCGGGCGAAATTGGAGATTTCGTAGCGGGCGATGCCCAGCCCCGCCAGCCGTTCCACCGCCGTCTCGTAATAATCGGCCACCGCGTCTTCCTCCGGCGCGTCCGCCGCACCGTAGCGCACGCCTCCGCGGAGCATTTCCTTGCCCAACCGCGAGTCTTCGTCCACTTCCAACATGTAGACCGAAACGTGCGGCGGCGAAAGTCGCTCGATCCAATTCAGCGATTCGCCCCAGCTCGCCGCCGTCTGCCCCGGAAGCCCCGCGATCAGGTCGATGTTGACGTTGCCAATGCCTTGCTCCACCAGCAGCCGCATCTCGCGCTCGACCGTTTCCGCCGTATGTTTGCGTCCCGTGCGGCGAATTTCTCCCTCGACGAACGATTGCACCCCCAGGCTGACTCGCGTAATGCCCGCGTCCACCCACGCGCGCGCCCGCTCCGCCGTGACGCTTTCCGGCGCTGCCTCGATGGTCGCTTCCTTCCACGGCCGGCCGGGAATCGAGCCCAAAATCTTCGCCAGATCCGCCGGTTCCATCCCGCTGGGCGTGCCCCCACCCAGATACACGGTCTCCGGCTGCCACTCCCACCCATGCCCTCGAATTTCCGCCAGCAGTTCCCGCCGGTAGCGCCGCTCCAAATCCGCCCCGAATACGCCCGAAGCAAAGTTGCAATAGGTACACTTCTGCGCGCAAAAAGGATAGGAAATGTAAACTCCAGCCACTGTCTCCATTGTAAACGGGCTGGCACGAACGCTCTCCGAGGCGCCAGGCCCACCCAGGCACTTCGCCGACAATTGCGAGCCACTGGCCTGCCGTGTCGAGAGTCGTCTCGACACCAGACTTCCCCCCTACGTCCCGCTACCGTAACCGTTAGAATCAAATGCTATGACGGGAATTCAGTTGATCGTTTTGGTGGCCATTGTTTTCGTAACAAGCGGTATAAGCGTGGTCACGGGAAGCACTTCGGTCATCACCGTACCCGTGATGTTCCAGCTCGGAATCGATGCTCGGGTGGCTGTGGCAACGAACATGTTCGGGCTTACCTTCTTGAGTCTCGGAGGCACCTTACCGTTCCTCCGGGCAGCCATGGTGAATCGACGGCGCTTGCCTCTTTTGATTGTCCTGACGTTGTTTGGCTCCGCAATAGGGGCAATGCTGCTGCTAGTTATTCCATCCGAGGTGGTTCCGCTGGTTGTTTCGACGGCAATTATCGGCGTCGCCGTTTTTTCGATGGTTTATTTGCCGGCGCACTGCTTGGAGGCCGGTACGCACGGCGCTTGACTAATCTATGGCTACGGCGCATTTATTTGGCCGCTGTCTGGCTGCTCAGTCTCAAGACGCTGCTTTTTGATGTGTTCGGCCACCACGGCGCCGCGGTATCCGATCCCGCACCGGGCCAGTCCGGATAACATAGCGAACGGGCGCAATCTACCGGAGGATCTGGTGCGGTCTCGTGGCGCGGGCGAGTCTCTGCTGCCAGCCGAGTGCCGCCTAAGAAACCGGCTACCGCCAGGACTGCCTGCCCCGCCGCCGCTTCAGTGCATATTCCCCAGGTTCCCTAATATCAACGCCGCGCACGTCGCATTCAGCAGTACTCCCACAAATCCCGTGATCAGCAGGCCCTTGGCGGCCAACCGGTAGCCTCTCTTTCTTTGGGACAGGTACACCGGGATCAGCGCGGCCCACTGCACCACGCCCCAAATCGTGCACATCAGCGGAATGGTAATGATGATGGCGCCCACCTGCCACGCCACCGCGATCAGAACGCCTCTCCCGATGCTGTCGTTCGGCGCCGCTGGAGTCATAGTTTGTATAGTCTCTCCGATGTCTCGCGTTCCCGCCGCAATCCGGCCAGCAGTGTTTCCTCCAGGCCGTCGCGGTAAAAGAGATTGTAAGTGTCGAACGGGACGATGCGCTTCCCGTCGGGGTGGGCGATATGCACGCAGCTCTTCTTGACGCTGCGTACGTCGAAGCCCCAGGCATCGATGAATTGCATGACGATCACGCGAAAGACGCTGCGGTAGTCGATGCCGTCCGGAGTCGCCACCCGCGGCAGACAACAGAGCAGGTCGCGCAGAGTCACGGCGCTCGATTGCGGCGAGTGATTCGTCGAAAACAGGCGAAATAACTGCTTGTGTAACTCGCGGTCCGCTTCGTAGACGATGGTATTGCGGCCGCCTTCGATCAACACTTTGGGGCCGATCATGCCCGTCAACGGCACCACCCGGCCGTCCGCCTTGAGCGCGTATGCCATCGCCAGCGAATCCGGGTGGCAGGGGACGGGGATGATATCTTCGGCGCGGAAAATCGCGGTCTGCTCCAGGATGCGCCGCCGCACTTCCGTCAGCGTCAGCCGGTCGCGCGCGGGGTCGAAGTTCTCATGCCGTCCCGCCGCCTGCACCGGCTGCAGAACCACGCCGCGGACCGCCGGCTGCTCCAGCGCCCACTCGATGATCCGCCCGATTTCGCCATCGTTCACACCCTTCTTCAAAGTCACCACCAGCGTGGTCGAAAGCCCTAGCCGGTTCAGCTTCTCGATCGCGCGCTGGCGGATATTTCGCAGGTCGGCGCCGCGCAGATCGATCAGCGGGCCGGCCTCCAGCGAATCGAACTGCAGGTAGATTTCGAAGTCGGGCATGTAGCCGGCCAGCCGCTCGGCGAAGCCATCCTCCCGAGCGATGCGGATGCCGTTGGTATTGAGCATCAGGTGCCGGATGGGGCGCTCGCGGGCCATATCCAGCACGGCGAAGAAATCCGGGTGAAGGGTGGGCTCGCCGCCGGAAATCTGCACCACGTCGGGCTCGCCTTCGTTGCCGACCACCGCGTCGAGCATGGCCGCGATTTGCTCCAGCGAGCGGTATTGGGGCCGAGACGGGCCGCTGGCGGCGTAGCAGACGGGGCATTCCAGGTTACAGTGGTCGGTGATCTCGATCAGCGTCAGGCACGAATGCTGTTCGTGGTCGGTACAGAGGCCGCAGTCGTAAGGGCAGTCCCACCGCACTGGCGTGTTGTAGTGCCGCGGCATCTCCGGCGCCTTCAGAAAAATCTCGCGCGAGCGGCGGTAATAATCGATGTCGTCGGCCATCAGCACGCGTTCCGGGCCGTGAACCGGGCAGCGCTTCAAAAGGTAAACGCAGCCGTCCTCGAAAACGATCTTGCCTTCCGCGCGCCGGTAACAAGTGGAGCAGATGGAAATGGCCGTATCGTAAAACAGGTAGGGACGAACCCGGTCAGACATGGACCACCTCGCTCCTCCAGGCGCTACGTTGCAGCATGCGCACCAGATCCTTTGTATACCAGAGCATCGCCGCCAGCGAGCACCACTGCAGAGCGGTCAGTCCCAGAAAGCGCACGCCGGGCTTGAGAAAGTCGATCAGCACGCGCCATCCGCAATAGGCCAGTAGAAACACCCGAAAACGGTCGCCTTCGGCGAATCGCGGCGGCCCGATGCGCCGCAACCCCAGCGCCAGCAGCACCATGGCGGCGCTCTCGTAGAGTTGCACCGGATGGCGGCGGATGCCATCGCCGAAATCGATGCCCCACGGCAGGGCCGTCGCGACGCCGTGGGTGTCGTCATGGACGCCCGCCAGGGTGCAGCCGATTCGCCCGATCGCGATGCCGATGGCGAGCGGCACGGCGAACAGATCCCCGGTCCGCCGGGCAACGCGAAGCCGGCGTTTCATCCACTCCACCGCCAGCGTGCCGCCCAGGATCGCACCCACCACCGTCTTACCCCCCAGCAGGTATTCGAGATTGGTCCCGTTATGCAGCGTGCGCACGGGGTCTTCCGCCCAGAAGAGCACCTTCGAGCCGATAGCCGCCCCCGCGATGGCCGCCAGCACAATACTCCACCGCGTGTGGGTATCGAGGAAATCGCCGCCCCTCCGGCGCACCGAAAGATAGAGCCGGAAGGCAACGAAGTAAGCGGCCGATTCGAACACCAGGTGCCAGAGCACAATTAGTCCATTATGCGACAGGTGGCTTCCCGTCCACATATCACCCCGCTGGAACTTCCCCCCGCCGTTCGCGTTAATAAAGGAGACGGAGGGCCGTCCAGGTGGTTATGACATCGCGAATTCTTACTGCAATGGCGCTGGCCGCGGGGTTTTGCCCCACTCTGCCGGCAGTCGATCCCCGGCTTCTGAACCTGGTCATGCCCGACGCCGTGGTGCTGGCGGGTGTGAACGTTACCCAAGCCGAAACCACCCCCTTCGGCCAGTACGTTCTGGGACGACTGGCGACGAACGATGCGCAAATGCAGCAACTGGTCACCCTCACCGGTTTCGATCCGCGCAAGGATGTCAACGAGTTGCTGGTGGCCTCCAACGGTGCCGCCAAAGCTGGCCTGGCGCTGGCGACCGGAACGTTCGACGCCTCCACCATCGTCGCTTTTGCCACCGCGCACGGAGCCGCGACCGAAACCTATAACGGAGTCACCATTCTCGAAGACCCCAAACAAACGCACGGCACCGCCTTTCTGAGCGCCGCTGTGGTTGCCGCCGGAGACCTGGCGGACGTAAAGGCGGCGATCGACCGTCTGAACGCGGCTTCCGTCTTGCCGGCCGGCCTGGTAACTCAAGCCAATCAATTGAGCGGTGCCAACGATGCCTGGTTCATCTGCAGCGTACCCCCCGCCTCGCTGCACCCGGCTGGTACGGCAACGGGAACCGCCGCCGGGCTCGAAAATGCCGCGAAATCGATCCAGTCCGCCTTCGGCGGCGTCAAGTTTGGAACCGTGGTGACGGCCGGCGTGACTGCCCAGGCGGATAACGCCCAGGACGCCAGCACTCTGGCCAGCCTGCTGCAATTGCTGGTCAATATGGCCCAAATGCAATCCACCACCAACACTTCGGCCGCCACGCTAGCCTCCGGCCTGACGATCAAGACATCCGGCGCCACGCTGGTCCTCACCATCAGCCTGCCCGAATCGCAGTTCCAGCAATTGCTCGCCCCCGGTTCGAGCGGTTCCAAGCACCGCACCATGCGCAAGATGTAGGCGTCTCGTGGAACAGGCGTTCGCAGTTTGGGCAGGGGAAACCGCTCCCTCGCGGTCGCGGCTCGGTTAGGGGCACTGTGTGTTTGCAGCTACTTACCGAGCCGCGGCCGCGAGGGAGCGGTTTGTCGCGGCTATACTGCGAAATCCCCAAATCGGTTAAGCACCCCGTTTTCGCCTGCAAGCCGGTTCCCGCGGTGGATTCAGCTAAACTGAAGGAAGCATGACCCTGGAAGAACGCTTTGCCCGCATCGAGCACGTCACCGCGGGCATTGCCGAGCAGCGCGAAAAGGACCGCGAGGAGTACAAGGCACTCTGGCGCGACACCCAGCGCCAGATCGACGCCCTCGCCACCACGACCCACAAACTCGCCGGCACCGTCGCGCAAATGGCAGAGGAGAATCGCGCCGAACACGAGCGCCTGCGTCAAGCCGACGCCGAGCTCAGCGCCCGCCAACGTCAATCCGGCGCCGAACTCGACGCCCGCGTGGCAGCGCTGGTATCGGCCATCGGTCAGTTCATCGCCAGCCAACCGCCACGCCACTAGGTCCGAGTCAAGGCTCGACAGCCGGTTTTTCAACCCTCCAGACGATCCTCGGCCAGCAGCCGACGCCGCGACCATTCCGACAGGAACTTTCGAAAACTCCTCTGTTCCCAATCGTCTTCTGGCTCCTTTGGTGGTGAGGCGGCGTAAAATGCTCGGACGGCATCGGAAAACTCGTACACGGCCCTTCTCCAGTCGGAAACGGTAACTCGGTGCTGGTCCCCATCTTTCGCGGTCAAAAGGACCTCGTCATCAATCTGCACGACCTCGAAATCTATCCCGGAGTTACATCCGACGATCTGCACGTCGTCCTGACCTTCGACCTCGAAGATGCCATTGCCGCAACAAGGGAACAGATGTTCTGCTATCGGCTGCAGCTTCGTGTGCGGTTGTGATAAGGTCCGCAGCAGGTACAGCGCAGCCGCACTGACGGTCCATTCGCCGTCGCCTGGCTTTACCAAAACCGACTCCCCGATACTGAACTCCACGCCGGAGTGCGCGCACAGATCTGCCGAATCGTCAGTTGAGCCGCCTATCCAGTGCAGATTTGTGGGCCGAAGAGTAATCATGCGGTGCCTGGTTAATCTACCACATCCATGCTGTCACGATACGGGGGGCGAGGGAGCGGGAGTGCCGGCAATCGGACCCTTCCTACCCCACCAGCACCGTCTCCACCAGCACCAGCGACACCGCGGTATAAATCACATCGAACCCGATCAGCATTTTGAGCCAGCTTTCGTTCTCCGGCCCGATCGGGTTACCTGCCATCAATTGCATGCTCAACTGCATGGCGCCCAGCAGCGCCGGCACCAGAATGGGATAAGTCAGCATCGGCAGCATGACTTCCCTCAGGCGGATATTCACCGTCAGCGCGCTAGTCATGGTGCCAATTACGGTGATCGCCCAGGTGCCCAATAGGAATACCAGCGCGAGCCAGCCGTATTGGCCCATCCAGCGCACGTTGTAGAACACGCTGAAGACCGGCAGCGAAACCAGCTCCATGCCCAGCAGCAAAACGTAATTGGCGATGGCTTTGCCTAGGAACAGCGCCGCGCCGGAGACGGGCGAGGCAATTAGCGCGTCCAGGCAATCGTTGGGAATCTCGCGCGCGAAGCTGCGGTTCAGAATCAGCGTGCCGGCGAAAGCGAAGGCGATCCAGAGCAGGCCGCCCGAGATTTCGCGGGTCGTATCTTCCTGCGCGTCGAAGGCAAAGCTGAAAATCAGCAGGATCACCAGGGCAAAGGCCAGCGACGCGTTGACGGCTTCCTTGGTGCGGAATTCGGCGCGCAGGTCTTTCAGCGCGATCACCCAGACGTCGCGGAAGAACCTCATCAGGCTTCCCCGTAGCGGGCATAGATCAGCGACGGGTCGGCTGCCATTTCGGACGTCGCCTCGCCGTGAAACGCCACTTGCCCGCGATTGATCAGCGCTACATGAGTTGCCAGTTCCATGGCTTCGCGCAACTGGTGAGTCGACATCACGACGGTCTTTCCGGCCGCCAGGGCCTCACGCAGCAGACGCTGCAGCACGGCGATGGCGCGGTCGTCGAGCGCGGTGAACGGCTCGTCCAGCAGCAGCACCTTCGGATCGTGCAGGAAGGCGCGGGCTACGGCCAGGCGCTGGCGCATGCCGCGCGAAAATTCGCGCACCAGGCCGTTGGCCGACCGCTCCAGACCCGTGCGCTCCAGCCACTCCAGCGCCGCGCGCCGCGGATCTTCCAGCGCGTACAGGCGCGCGTACAGCATCAGGTTTTCGAGTGCGCTCAGCTCGTCGTAAACCGAAATGCCGTGGCCGATGAAGCCGATCCGCCGGCGCGCCGCGGTATCGCGAGGCGGCGCACCGAAAATCTTGACTTCGCCTTTACCGGGCCGCGAAAACCCCGCCACGATGCGCAGCAACGTAGTCTTCCCCGCCCCATTGCGCCCGATCAGAGCCAGGCAGGCGCCGGGTTCGACTTCGAAGCGGATATTGCGCAGGGCCGGATAGTCGCCGTAGAACTTCCAGACGCCCTCTACGGCAACCGCGCTCATGCGTTGCCCTGGGCGCGATAGAGCAGAGCGAAACCCAGGGTCAGGATGCCCAGCGCGAGGCCCAGAATCAAGCCCGCCCGCGAATAAATGCGCGGCATGATCGGCTCGATCTCGGGGCCGGAATCCGGCTGGGCCGAGCTGTCGTCGGCGGCTGGTGCGGCAGCGGCTTCTTCCACCGCTCCGGTCAGCTTTACGCTGTAGGCGGCCGCGTTCAGGCCGTAGATGTGCGCCTGGGTGCGGGGTTCGGCGCCCAGGTCCTGCAGCCCCTGGGCATCGAGCGTCACGCCCTTAGGCGCGATCAGGTACGTGTTCTCGTCGGCAGTCGCCACCCGGCCGGCATACGCGGCGCCCTCCGTATAGGGCACCGCGTAATTCAGGTCGAGCCGCGTTTCGCCGGGTTTGATTTCGAATTTGGCGGCGTAGGTATCGGCGCGCGCGGTCTTGGCCGAAGGAGCCGGCACGGCCATTCCGTCCGGAGCGGTAGCGCTGATCTCCACCTTACCCGCCGCTGCCGCCGGCAGGTAGAAAGGCAGCGTTCCCGCAGCCGGGTCGAACCAGGTGATCTTACCGGTATTTTCCACCAGATAGGTTTCACTCACCGTCATCCGCCCGCCGCCGGGCTGAAACAGAATCATATGCTTGGAGACTTTCACCTCGGGCGGCTGGCGTTTGGAGGCGTTGTACACGTCGACCGCGATGCCGGTGGTGGGAGTGCCGGGCGGACACATATGGTTGTAGATGACCTTGTCGACTTCGACCCGCACCATCGACGGACCCTGCCCGCCGGCCGTGGCGTCGATGCGAAAAGCGCCGGCGGCGTCGGTCTTCGACGAGGCTACCGGCTCCATGCCTCCCTGCCCGAACTTATACAGCGTAACGGTGGCGCCGACTTGCGGCTGGGCGGTGGTGCGGTTGACGACCGCGCCCGAAACTTCCGCCATGAGCGGCACCGAGGCCAGCAGCGGGAACAGCAAAGCGATCTTCTTCATGCGCTGGCCGCCTTCATGGATTTGCCGCACTCGCCGCAAAACTTCAGGCTCTTTTCGAATGTCGCCCCGCAGGAGGGACAGACGAAAACGATCGGCTTGGTTTCGGCGGCGCGCTCGGCCTTCGGTTTGGGAGCCGGCGCCGGCGCCGCCACGGCGGGCTTTCCCGCCAACTGCGCCTTGAGCCGGTCGACTTCCGCCAGCACCGTGGCCAGCTCCTTCTGCAGATCCTTCTTCGTGTTCTGATAATCCGTATCGGAGAGCTTGCCCACGCGGTACTCGAACTGCAAGTCGCGCAGGTTTTCGTAGATGGCGGCCTTACGGTCGTCCAGGTGGGCAAACGGCGATTCCGGCTCGGCGGCGGGCAGGTCGCGCGGCCGGATAGTAAGGATGAACGCGATAATGGCGATCGCGAGCACCGAAGTAATTGCGATGATCACCGCGGAAGCTTCACTCCAAATCGGCCAGATCCTTCTCGATCTGGTCCTTATATTTCGACAGCGCCGGGTCGTCGATCTCGATCGTTCCCAGTTCGGGCAAGGGCCGCGGCCGGCGATATTTTCGAATAAACCACCACACCACCAGCAAACCGGCGGCGACGGCGGCGTAAGGAACCACCCATCCGGCGCTCGAAGGCGGGGCCAGGTAAATGCCCGGGCCGTACTCGCGCACAAAAGCGTCGATGATCTGCTGGTCGCTCATGCCCACGGCCTGCATGCGGGCGATGCGCTCCTTGGCCGGCTTCGAAAACCCGCACTCCAGCATGCTGCAGGTGGCTACCGAATCCTTGCAGCCGCACTGGCAGGCCAACCGCATGCCCACGCGGCGCGTGTCCAGGCTGGGCTTCTCAGCCGCGGTCTGCGCCAGCGCCGCCAGCGCCAGGAGCAGGGCGAGGACCGGCATTTCGAGTTTTGCGAACCAGCCGCTACGCCGCATAAACGTCGAGCGGGCACTCGTGCCTGCCATGTCGGGACTCGTCCCGACACGCTCCGCCGGCCAGTACGATCCAGTGCCCGAGGGAGAACGCGTCCCGATGAGTCGGGACGTGGCAGGCACGAGTGCCCGCTCCACGGCAGACTCAGCGGATGATGGCTGCGGTTTATGCTTTGACATGCGTTTTCGCCACGCCCACCACGCTGGTGCGAGCGTACTGCATTTTCACTTTGCTGGGAACCAGGCACACCAGCGTACCGCCAATCAGCACCAGGCCCCCGGCCCAGATCCAGAATACCAGCGGGTTCACGTAAGCCTGGATGATGGCGCGCTGGTTATCGTCCGACATGCCGGCGAAATTCAGGTACAAATCTTCGTTGGGCCGCTGGCGGAGGCCGATTTCCGAAGTGCCTTGCTTGCTGGCTTTATAGAAGCGCTTTTCGGGCTCCAGCGTGCCCAGGTCCGCGCCGTCCTTGGTCACCTGGATGATGGCTTTATGCCACTGGTATTGGTCGTTTTCGCCCTGGTCCATGCGATTCATGTGCAGCGAATAGTGGCCTATCTGCATGGTGTCGCCCTGCGCCATCTCGCGTGTATCGCTCAGGTTGAACGCCTTGCCGGTAATGCCGATGAAGATCAGCACAATGGCCATGTGCACCAGATAGCCGCCATAGCGCCGCGTGTTGCGATGGGTGAGCTCGACCACGGCGTGGGGAAGCGAAAAGCCACTCTTGGCGGCGATGGAGCGCGCGCCCTTGTAAAATTCCACGATCACGGTGAGCGCCACGAACAGGCAAAAGCCGAACGAGATGAGCGCGTAAGGATGGCGCACGCCGGCAACGAACAGCGCGGCCACCAGGACCACGGCGGCCAGCCCGGGCCATTGGAAATTCCGCCGCAGGCTCTCTCCCGAAGTGCGCCGCCAGGCGAACAGCGGACCCACCCCGGTCAGGAACAACAGGAACAGGCCGATGGGCACCATCAGCCGGTTGAACCAATCGGCGTCGAGCGAAATCTGGTCGCCGGAAACGGCTTCGGAAATCTTCGGGAACAGCGTGCCCCACAGCACGGCGAAACAGCTCGCCAGCAGAATCAGGTTGTTGAACAGGAAGCTCGATTCACGCGACACCACGGCTTCGAGCTGCGAATCGCTTTTCAAATAATCCAGCCGGTCCAGAATCAGGTAAATGGTCCCGGCGATGCCGATGGCCAGGAAGCTGACGAAGTACTTGCCGATATCGGACCGCGCGAAGGCGTGCACCGACTGCACCAGCCCGGAGCGGGTCATCATCGTGCCCAGGATGCACAGGAAAAAGGTGGTCGAAACCAGCACGATGTTCCACACCTTCATCATGCCCTTCTTTTCCTGCATCATGACCGAGTGCAAAAACGCGGTGCCGCTCAGCCAGGGCAGCAGCGAAGCGTTTTCCACCGGGTCCCAACCCCAGTAGCCGCCCCATCCCAGCACGTGGTAAGCCCAGGCCGCGCCCAACATGATGCCGGTGCCCTGGAACAGCCAGGTGATCAGGGTCCAGCGCCGGGTGGTGTGAATCCAGCCTTCGCCGGGCTGCCGCGTAATCAGCGAGCCGATGGCGAACGCGAACGGCACGGCGAACCCCACGTAGCCCAGGTACAGCATGGGCGGGTGAATAGCCATGGCCGGGTATTGCAGCAGCGGGCTCAATCCGCTGCCGTCCGGAACCGAGGTGATGAGCTTATCCACGGCCAGCATCTGGAAGGGATTGGCCACGAAATTATTCATCAGCAGGAAGAAGGTTTGCACCGCCGACAGCACCGCCACCACGTAGGGCATCATGTCGCGGTGCTTGCGGCGATTGGTGAAGACCACCACGGCGGCGTAGGTGGCCAGCAGCCAGCTCCAGAACATGAGCGAGCCTTCCTGCCCGCTCCACCAGGCGGCGAACTTATACACCGTCGGCAGGGTTCGATTGCTGTGCTCGGCCACGTAAGCGAAGCGGAAGTCGTTGGTTAGCAGGGCGTGCAGCAATACCGCGGAGGCCAGGGTCATGAGGACCCAGACCGAGTAAACCGCCCTGCGGCCGCTAGCGATCAGAAACGGTTTGTTTTTGATGCGGCCGGCGACGGAAGCCACGACGGCATAAATCGCCACCGCGAAGGCCAAGAGGATGGCCAGGGATCCGAAATTCTCCATATCCCACCTTTATAAGCTGGCTTTGGTCCCGCTGTTGATGTTGGGGAGTGCCTGGCCCGGTTTCAGGCTCGGCTTGGCCTCGTACTTAGAGGCGCATTTGGCTTGAATGCTGGTGGCGTGAAAGGTCCCGTCCCGGTCCATTTTGCCCTCGGCCAGAGCCTGGGCGCCGTCGCGGAAGGTGTCCGGCAACGGATCTAGCCCGCTGTAGACCACTTTCAGATCCTGCTTGTCCTGCTTCAGCACGAAAAGCACCTGCTTGCCGCGATGCTGAATGGACCCATCGGCCACGTCGCCGCCTACCCGCAGCCGTTGTCCATAAGCCCGGTCCCCCATCTGGCCGAGCTCGGCAACCGTCTTGTAGTAGGTCTTGCTGCCGCCGGAACCCGCCGTGGCGAGCCACACCATGACTGCCAGAATAATGGCGATCAGAATAGCGAACTTGCCGTATTTCTTCATCCGGTCCCTCTAAAGTCACAGTATAACCCCAAAGTAAACCTCGATATTCGGGTGTTTTTGGTTCTTTTGTGGGGATATGCAACACCCCCCATTTTGGCCAACGGGGCCGGAGCCTGCCGGCGACGCGGGTCAACAACCCGGGGTGCTTCACCGATCTGGGGATTTCACGGTTTAGGCGCGGCCACCGTCGCGGTAGGGATGGCCGTTACCAGCCACCCCCCGCACGGACCCGTACTTGCAGGAACTACTGCATACGGTTCTTACCTTGGATGTGACCCCATATGGCGTCTGGCGTCGAAGCGAGCG
>Ga0182016_10000036_pt1 | contig 136213 bp, 117 predicted proteins | sample 712S2MmetaG_FD_120491 | JGI IMG/M metagenome (GOLD analysis project Ga0182016, IMG submission 120491) | Permafrost microbial communities from Stordalen Mire, Sweden - 712S2M metaG | ecosystem: Environmental > Terrestrial > Soil > Wetlands > Permafrost | place: Sweden: Stordalen | collected... | reverse complement strand
GTCGACGTCGCCCTCGCCCAAGCCCGCGTCTGGCTCGCCGAGGGCAAGAACCTCCAGCTCCTCTCCCTCTACCAGCACCGCATCCAGAACCGCGTCACTAAGAACAAGAAGATGCTCGACGACCTGCAGCAGCAGCGCCAGGCCGCCCTCCAGCGCGCCGCCGAAGAGGTCGCCCTCCTAACCCAACTCGCGGAAAGCAAAGGAGAAACCTACGACATCGAGCGCGACTACCCGCGCCAGGCCTTCCCCCCGCAATTTGATTTTTCAATCCCGGAAATCGCCCGCCTGGCCACCCACCTGACCCGCCTCGCCGAAGCCAAAAAGCTCCTCCAAGCCTCCCAAAGGCCCCTCCGTAAGGCCGCCTAAGGCCGCCCGACCGAAAATAAGTCATTCGTTAAGGGCGCCGTGGAGCGGACTCTGCCCTAAGTCTGTCCGCCGTGGATTCTCTTCAGTCTGCAGTGTCGGCTTTCGAGCCGACGTTGTCTTCCTCCGTAGCGCCGGCGATCTTTGTCGCCGGTGTCTTGGCTGCCTCAAGGCGCAGAATTGCCCGCCTGAACGCCCAACCGCTCGCTTAACAGTCGCGGCTCGGTTTCGTGCGTTTCCGAGTCGCGACCGTAAGGGAGCGGTCCTTTGGTGGGGCAGGCGGTTCCGCCCCGGGGAGAGCCCGTATATGCCACCGAACCGTTCCCACGCGCGGCGCTAGACTGGTGTTGATCCTTTTTCAGAATAGGAGCTTCATGAAGCATCTGGTCGTTCTCATCGCGAGCGTTCTCCCCCTCGCGGCCGCCATCGACGGCACCGTGCGCATCGATAGCGGCGCCATTTCCGGGGTCCCGTCGTCCACACCCGGAGTCTATGTATTCCGCGGCATTCCCTACGCCGCGCCCCCGGTCGGCAATTTGCGCTGGCATGCGCCGCGACCCGCCGCAGCCTGGACCGGCGTGCGCAAGATGGAACAGTTCGGGGAGCGGTGCGTGCAGCCGCTGCGCGCCAATCCGCGGGAAACCCAGGGCAGCGAAGACTGCCTCTACCTCAACGTGTGGACTCCGGCGAAATCCCCCGCCGACAAACTGCCGGTCATGGTATGGATTCACGGCGGCGGCTTCCGCGACGGCACCGGCGCCATGCTGCTCCACGACGGAGAAGCGCTGGCCCGCAAGGGCGTCGTGCTGGTCACCGTCAATTACCGCCTCGGAGTATTGGGCTTTCTCGCCTATCCCGAACTGAGCCGGGAATCGGATCGCAATGCGTCCGGCAATTATGGGCTGATGGATGCCATTGCGGCGCTCCAGTGGGTGCAGCGGAACATTGCGGCGTTGGGCGGCGACCCGGCCAAAGTGACCCTCTTCGGCCAGTCCGCCGGGTCGATGGCCGTGAATTGCCTGCAGGCGTCGCCCCTGGCGAAAGGGTTGTTTCGGGCGGTGATCGGGGAGAGCGGCGCGTCCTTCCGTGGCATGTTGAACAATGGGGCGCTGGCCGAGGCCGAAGCCAAAGGCGTGAAATTCGCCGAATCGGTGGGAGCGAAGTCCCTCGCGGAGCTGCGCGCCAAACCGGCCTCGGAATTGATTACCGCGCCTTTCGCCGTCGGTCCGAACACCGATGGCTACGTGCTGCCCGCTCCGCCCCTGTCCCTTTTCGAAGAGGGCAAACAAAATCACGTACCGGCCCTGGTTGGATCGAACTCCGACGAGGGCCGTCTGTTCGCCCGCGGCTCCATGACCGCGCAGCAGTTCATCGATCAGGCGCACCAGCGGTTCGGCGGCGCGGCCGCCGAGTACCTGAAACTGTACCCGGCCGGGTCCGACGCGCAGGCGGCGGAGTCGCGGCAGCGGTCGGCAACCGAGGAGAGCATGGGGCTGAACGTGCGGCTCTGGGCGAAGGCGCAGGCCAAGGCCGGTTCCAAGGCCTACGTTTACTACTTCACCCGCGTGACCGCCGGGGGGGCCCCGTCGAACTATCCGGCCGATCAGCCTCGTCTGGGAGCGCCTCACGGTGAAGACCTGGCATACACCTTCAACAACATCGGCAACATCGAGGCCTTGCGCAACAGCGAGACATTCCACAACGCCCAGCCGGACGCCTACGATCTGAAGCTGGGCGACATGGTTTCGTCCTACTGGGTGAACTTCGCCAAGTCCCTCGACCCCAACGGCGGCAGCCTGCCGGTTTGGCCGCGGTTCGATCCGGCCCAACCCGACCTGGTGATGGAGCTCGGCGACCACGTCGGCATGCGGCCGCATCCGGACAACGCCGGCATCGTCTTCCTGGAAGCCCATCCGTTCCAGGCGTCGCGGTAATCGGCGGCCGCCCCACGCATCGGGCCGGGAACGCCTACGTCGCGTCCGGCCCCTTCGTGACGGTAGCGTCCAGTTCGCCTTTGGCCAGGCGCACGTGAATCCGCGAATGGGGTGTTGCCTCCGCGGCATCCTTCAGAATTCCGGCGTGGTTCGAAACAATCGCGTAGCCGCGCTCCAGAATTCGCAGCGGGCTCAATTGGGAGAGCTTGGCGTCGAGCTGCTCGAACCGGGAACGGCGCCGCGCCAGGGGCACTCGCACGGTTTCCACCGCCGCGGCTCGCGCCGCTTCCATGCGCCGCCGGTCGGCCGCCAGCCGCGGGCGAACGTCGAAGCGCCGCAGCCTCGCCTCCAGGCCGCGCCGCAGGCGCTCGCGGCCGTCCACCGCCAGGCGAATCCGCTCCTTCATCCGGTATTCCTGGTCGTCCACCCGCTGCAGCCCGCGGCCAACGCGGCGCTGCAGCAGACCCATGGCCCGCTCCACACCACGCTGGCGCAGGCGCCGCTCCAGCATGGCCAGCCGGTAGCGCATCCCCTGGGCGCACTTTAAGCGCGCCGCCGCCACCCGCTCCATCAGGTCGCTGGCGAGCGGCGTTACAATCTCCGCCGCGGCGGAGGGCGTGGGGGCGCGCTGGTCGGCCACAAAGTCGGCGATGGTCACGTCCGTCTCGTGCCCCACCGCGGAAACGACCGGCACCGCCGACGCCGCGATGGCCCGTGCCACGGCCTCTTCGTTGAAGGTCCACAAATCCTCCAGCGAACCGCCGCCGCGCCCCACAATGACGACCTCCGCCCACTGCGAGCGGCTGAAGTACTCGATGCCTCGGCACACTTCTTCCACCGCGCCCTCGCCCTGCACGCGCGCGGGATACAGGCGCACGTGCACGCCCGGAAAGCGCCGCGACAGAATCTGGATCATGTCGGCGATGGCCGCGCCCTTGGGCGAAGTCACGATCCCGATCCGGCGCGGAAAGCGCGGCAGCGGGCGCTTGCGCTCGGCCCGGAACAGCCCTTCCGCCGCCAGTTTCTTTTTGAGCTGCTCGAACGCCAGTTGCAGCGCGCCCAGGCCCCGCGGCTCGACCAACTCCACCACCAGTTGATAGTAGCCGCGCGTTTCGTAAACGTCGACGCGCCCGCGCGCCAATACCGCCAGCCCGTCGCGCGGTTTGAACTTCCAGTAGCGGTGCGCCGAACGGTAGGCCACGCACGGCACCTGGGCGTCTGTCTCTTTGAGGGTGAAATAGTAGTGCCCGCTGGTGGCCAGCTTCAGCCCGGAGATCTCGCCCGACACCCAGATGTCGGGAAATTCCGCATCTAGCAAAGCGCGAATGGCCGCGTTCAGCTCGCTCACCGAGAAGATGCGCCGCTCCGGCGCCAGGTCGAATTCGAGCGCGAATTGCTCCACCGAGGTTATGGTAGCGCGTCCCGCCCGCCCTCCCGGCTGTGCTACCATGCCCTACCAAGATGCGCTATCCCATTTTCTTTTTTGCACTCGCCTTGTCTCTCTCCGCCCAGCAAACGGCCGCACCCCCTCCGGAGGGCGGAGGCCGCGGGGCCTCTCCAGCGGCAGCTCCCGCCGCCGGCGCCTTTCCGCCAGGCGGCAACGATGAACTCATGAAGCATGTCGACGACCTGATGTGGCACCTGCTGCTGGGCGACATTGCCGATATCGACAAGGTGGCATACACCAGCCTGCCGCCGGCTCACCCCACCAACCCGCGCGCGCCGGGTGCCTCCAATCCGCTCATCGTTCACGCGTACACTTTCATCCCCAAGAACCTGGACCGCTCCCGGAAGCAGCCTCTCATCGTCTTCTGCCACCAGGGCGTGCATGCCAACGAAGACACTCGGGACGCCCATGTCTTTCGCGAGCTTCTCACCCAGGGTTACTCGATCGTTTCCTCCGATTACCGCGGCAGCACCGGCTATGGGCGCGGGTTCTATGAACAGATCGATTACGGCGGACGAGAGACCGACGACGTTTACCTGGGCATGCAATGGATGCTAGAAAACAATACTTTCCTTGATCCCAAGCGGGTCGGCATCATCGGCTGGAGCCACGGCGGGCTGATCACTCTCATGAACATCTTCGCCCATCCCCAAGCCTATGCCGTGGCCTATGCCGGCGTGCCCGCCAGCGACCTGGTGGCGCGGATGGGCTACGAACCGGCTTCCTACGCGGCCCTCTACTCGGCCCCCTATCACATCGGCCACAGCGTGCGCGACGACATCATGGAGTATCGCCGCCGCTCGCCCGTCTTTCACGCCAAGGAACTCGCCACGCCGCTGCTGATCCACAGCAACACCAACGACGAAGACGTGAATGTGCTGGAAGTCGAGCACCTAATCGAAGCCCTGAAGGCCGAAGGCAAGAAGTTCGAATACAAGATTTACCAGGACGCCCCCGGCGGGCATTACTTTAACCGCATCGATACCAAGCTGGCGAGAGACTCGCGGCGGGAAGTGTATAAGTTCCTGGCGGGGTATCTGAAGCCGGATAGGGCGGTGCAGTAGGGGCGGAGGTTGCCCAAGAGCCCTGATCGGCGCTAGGCTTGACATATGGCAGAAGCACTGACGGCCGAGCCGGCACCTCTCGCACTAGGCGACGATGGCGTCATGCGGGTGCGGGACACACGTGTAACTCTGGAGACTGTGCTGGCCGCGTTTGCCGAGGGTGCCACCGCGGAGGAGATTGCCCAGAGCTATCCGTCAATCTCGCCGGCCGACGCATATCAGGTGATTGGGTACTGCCTGCGGCATTCGTCCGAACTGGAACCGTATCTGGCGCGGCGGCGTCAGAGCGTTCGCGACATCAGACTATTGAACGAGTCCAGGTGGCCGTCGGCCGGTGTCCGTGACCGATTGCTCGCCCGGCGGCAAGAATAGTGTTGCGCTGGCCGGCCGACGAGAACTTCAATAACGATATCCTCCGCGCGTTATTCCGTAGGCATCCTGGGATCGACGTCGTTCGTGCGCAGGATGTCGGCCTGACGGGTATCGACGACGGGGCGCTCCTGGCGTGGGCCGCGGAACAGAGCCGAGTTCTGTTGACTCACGACGTATCGACCATCACGGCGCACGCCTACCGCCGGGTCATGAAAGGGGAGCCGATGCCCGGCGTGTTCGAGGTGAGCTGTGACGCCTCTATTCGTATCGCAGTGCCACCACCGGCGAAACGCGCGTGGCGCGCAGGGCGGGGATCAAGGTGGCCACGAGAACCACCAGCAGCAAGCCCGATGCAGCCGCCAGAAACGTCGCCGCATCGGTGACGCCGATACCGAACAGCATCGTCTTTAACAGGCGGGTCAGGGCGAACGCTCCGCCCAGGCCGAGGACGATTCCGATGGCCGCAAGCTGGGCGCCTTGCCCGATCACCATTCGCACCACGTCGGCGCGAGCCGCGCCTAACGCCATGCGCACGCCGATTTCATGGGTGCGCTGCGCCACCCAACCGGCGATCAGCCCGTAGATGCCCACGGCGGCCAGCAACAGGGCGATGGCCGCGAACAACCCCAGCAGCATGGTGTCGAAGCGCGGTTCGGAGACGGAGAGCGTAAGCGCCTGCTCCATGGTTCCAGTCTGCGCCAGGGTCACGCCCGGATCGATGGATTGAATCTCGCGGCGAAGCGTCGCCGAAAGGCCGGCGGCGTCGGCCGAGGTGCGAATCGCCAGGAACATCATCGGGCCGTAGCTTTGGGCGAACGGCAGGTAGTAAGCCGGGTCGGTGTCCACCGTCAATCCCAGGTACTTAACATTGCCGACCACGCCCACAATCTCCATCCACTTATCGCCGTATCCGGGCCCGCTCTGTTTGATGCGTTTGCCGAGGGCTTCCCGGTTGGGCATAAAGCGGCGCGCAAAACCCTCGCTCACGATCGCCACCGGCGCCGAATCCCGGCTGTCGTGCTCGGTAAAGTACCGGCCTTTGAGCAGCGGAATGCCGAGCGCCCGAAAGAAGTCCGGACCCACGGTGACGTCCGAAATAATAGGGTTCGGTTCTCCCGGCGCCAGGTTCTGTCCCTCGATAGCGAAGGTGTCGGCATCGCCCTGGCGGTCGGGCGGCAGCGCATCGGTGACGGCAGCCATTTCCACTCCCGGCACGTTGCGGGCACGGCGGAGCACTTCATCGTAGAAAGGCAGGCCGGCGCGGTCCTCGTTGTACTTGCGGTTGCCGGGGGAAATCAGCAGGGTCAAGATGCGTTGCGGAGGCGCGAAGAATCCGCCGGTGACACGTTCGAGATTTGCGAAGCTGCGCAGGAGCAGCCCCGCACCGACCAGGAGGGTGAGGGAAATCGCGATTTCGGAAACGACCAACACCGCCCGCGTGCGTCCGCGGGCCTGGCTGGCCGCGCTGCCGCGTCCGCCTTCTTTGAGGGTCGCGTTCAGATCGGCGCGCGCGGATTCGAGCGCCGGGACCAGCCCGAACAGAATCCCGGTGAGCGTCGAAACCAGCAGCATGAAAACCAGCGCGCCGCCATCGAGGCGAACCGAATCGATAAAGGGAAGATTGCCCGGATTCCAGGCGCGGACGAGCGCGATCGCGCCCCAGGCCAGCACCAGCCCGGCCGCGCCGCCCATCACCGCCAGAAGCACGCTTTCGGTGAGCAACTGGCGCACCAGGCGGGGACGGCCGGCGCCGAGCGAAAGCCGCAGCGCCATTTCACGCTCGCGGGCGGTCGCGCGCGCCAGCATCAGATTGGCCACATTCACCACGGCGATCAGCAACACCAGCCCCACCGCGCCGGCCAGCACCAGGATGGCGGGTTTCAGCGCCGGCCCCAACAGCGCATCGCGCAGGGACAGCACCGGCAGCGTCAGGCGCTTGTAGTACGGGTTTTGCCGCATCATGAGCAGCCCGATGCGGTTGGTCTCGGCCTGTGCCTGCGCCAAAGTTACGCCCGGCTTCAGGCGCGCCACGCCGCGATAGAACCACGGGCCGTAGCGGGTGGGCGGATTCAGCACCAGGTTGGTCCAGGCTTCCGTGTCCCGCCGCGGAAAGCGGAATGCCCCCGGCATCACGCCGATCACCGTGGAGGGCGCGCCGTTCACCAGGATGCTTTGGCCCACTACGGCGGCACTGGCGCCGAAACGCCTGCGCCACAGCGATTCGCTCAGCACGGCCAGCGCCCCGGTAGCCGGCTTGTCCTCGCCTGCTCGAAACGCGCGGCCGACGAGCGGACGCACGCCCAGGGTGGAAAAGAAACCCGCCGTCACCGACGCACCCTGCACCTGCTCCGGCACGCCGCCGGCGCCACCGATGTCCATCCGCCGGTTGGTAAACAGGGAGGGGGCCTCAAAGGCGCGATTGTTCTGTTTCCATAGCAGGTAATCGCGAATGCACAACGTGCCGAAGGCAAAGTCGCGAGGGAAGAAGCGCATAGTAACCACCGCCACGCGGCCGGCATCGGCATAAGGCAGGGGCCGGAACAGGATGCCGTACGCCACGCTGAACATAGCGGTGTTCGCGCCGATGCCCAGGGCCAGCGCCAGCACCGCGGCGGCCGTGAAGGCGCCGTTCTTGCGCAACGCGCGCACACCGTAGCGAAGGTCCCGCAGAAACTCTTCGAGCATTCGACCGGTCCTCACTTGTCTGACTTCTTCCTTGACTTGCTCCAGGCCGCCCAATTCGATGCGGGCGGCCCGCATGGCTTCAGCCGAGTCCATGCCGGTCGCGCGCTTCTCGGCGGCCAACTGGTCCAGATAGGCGCGCAGTTCGTCGTCGAGCTCCCGTTCCACGCGCGGCTGGGTGAAGAGATTGCGGCGAAGGCTGGCGATGCGGCTTGATAATGGCATGGAGGTCAGCTCGCCTCGAGCGCGCTCGCCATGGCCAGCGCGATGGTTTCCCACTGCCGCGTTTCGGTCTGCAATTGCCGCCGGCCCGCGGCGGTGAGGCGGTAAAACCTGGCGCGCCGGTTGTTTTCCGAATCGCCCCAGGAGGAAGACAGCCAACCGGCTTCCTCCATGCGGTGCAGCGCCGGAAACAGCGAGCCTGGTTTCACCTGAAACGTGCCATTGGTGATCTGGGCGATGCGGCGCGAAATCCCGAGCCCATGCAGCCCGGTCAGGGCCAGCGCCTTCAGGATCAAAAGGTCGAGGGTGCCCTGCAGAAGATTGGTGTTCGGCATACTCGTATAGAAATTCTATAGGACAGTCATATAGAATGTCAACAGGAAGGAACAATTGCAGGGCAGACCACGAAAAACGATGGTCTGCCCCACCGCGGAATCGTCGGCTGGTAGTAGTGCGATAACCGCAGCCGGTTTGACAAGCCCGCGGCGGGCGCGGTAAAACAATTCATGCGACCCTCTTCCCGGCGTGAATTCCTGGCCGCAAGTCTTTCCGCCGCCGCGGCGGCGCGCTTTGCCGCGGCCGATTCTTCCACCGGGTTGTTCGCGCTCACACTCAAGCAGGCATCCGAACAGGTTCGCGCGAAGAAAATCTCGCCCGTCGAGCTCACCCAGTCCTGCCTCGATCGCGTGCAAGCTCACAATCCCAAAATCGGCGCCTGGATCACGGTGATGCGGGACAAGGCTCTGGCACAGGCCAAGACGCTGGCCGACGAACAGGCCGCCGGGCGCTTCCGCAGTCCGCTGCACGGCATTCCCATCGGCATCAAGGATTCCATCGACGTCGCCGGCGCGCGCACCACCGCCGCCAGCGCGGTCTATGAATACCGCTTTCCCGGCGAAGACGCCGAAGTGGTCCGCCGCCTCAGGGCCGCCGGCGCCGTGCTGATCGGCAAGTCGAACATGCACGAGTTCGATGCCGGCGCGACTTCCGCGGTCAGCTACTGGGGCCCGGTGCGCAACCCATGGAATCCGGAGCGCGTCGCCGGCGGTCCCTCGGGCGGCTCGGCCGCGGCTGTCGCCATCGGGAATTGCTTCGCCGCGCTCGGCACCGATACCGGCGGAGGTATCCGCGTTCCATCGGCTTACTGCGGCGTGGTCGGGCTGAAACCCACCTACGGGCGGGTGAGCCTGCGCGGCATCGTGCCCATGGCCTGGTCGCTGGATCACTGCGGCCCCATCGCCCGAACCGTCGAAGACGCCGCCATGCTGCTGCAGCAGATCGCAGGCTACGATGCTCTCGATATCGACAGCGCCGATCGGCCGGTTCCCGACTACGGCGCCGCCATCGGCGCGCCCGTTTCGCAATTTCGTCTCGGCATTCCCGTGGAGTTCTACGATCACCTGGACGACGAAGTCTCCCGCGCCGTGGAAGATGCCGTCGCGCTGCTCGATAAGCTCACCAAAGGGTCGCGTGAGATTGCCCTCCCTTCTCTGCTGCATGCCGGCGTGGGCGCCGAAATCGCCGCCGCTCACGAGAACCTGCATGGCATCAACGGAGGCGGCTTCGAGCCCAGCACCGCGCGTGTATTCCCCGCCGCCGCGGCCGATACCGCCCGGGCGGTGGATTACATTCGCGGCTGGCGCAACCTGGAACTGGTCCGCCGCACCGTGGACGACGAGGTATTCCGGAAGCAACAAGTCGACCTGCTGATTGCGCCGGCCGCGCGCCATCTGCCGCCCACCATTGAAGACGAACTCACTGCCGCTGCCAGCGCCGGCCGCGGCGGCGGAACTGGCGAAGGCGGCGGCCGAGGCAATACGAGCGCCCGCGTGCCGCTCGATCTGGAATGGAACACCCGCCCGTTCAACGCATACGGATTGCCCGCCATCACCGTGCCCTGCGGGTTTTCCAGGGACGGATTGCCCATCGGCCTTCAGATCGCCGGACCGCGTTTCGGTGAAATCCAGGTGCTCGCCCTGGCGCACGCCTACCAGCAAGCCACCGATTGGCACAACCGGCGCCCGCCGCTCGAGCCCGATACCAAAGTGCCGGTCCTATCCAAAGCCGCGTCGGAACAGACCGGAGGCTGATATGCCGAACCAGACTCCTTCGGGCCCGACCGCGCTCACTCTCAAGCAAGCGTCGGAGCACATTCACACCAGGAAGCTCTCTCCCGTCGAACTCACTCAGGCCTGTCTCGATCGGATCAAGCTTTACAACCCCAAGATCGGCGCCTGGATTACCGTCATCGGCGAGCAGGCGCTGGCCGAGGCCCGGCTGCTCGAAAAGGAGCAGGTTGCCGGCCATTTCCGAGGCCCGCTGCACGGCATTCCCATCGGCCTCAAAGACAATATCGATACCGCCGGAATCCGCACCACCGCCGGCAGCCGCACTCTGGCCGGCAATGTTCCCGCCGAGGACGCCGAGGTTGCGCGCCGTTTGAAAGCCGCCGGTGCGGTGGTGGTGGGTAAGTGCAACATGCACATCTTCGCCGCCGGAGCCACTTCCGCCGTCAGTTACTTCGGACCGGTTCGCAACCCATGGAACCTGGAACTGATCGCCGGCGGATCGTCGGGCGGGTCCGCCGCCGCGGTCGCCATGGATAACTGCTATGCCGCGCTCGGCACGGATACGGGCGGATCCATCCGTACCCCTTCGGCGATGTGCGGCGTGACCGGTTTCAAGCCCACTTACGGGCGCGTCAGTATCCGCGGCATCGTGCCACTTACCTGGTCTCTCGATCACTGCGGTCCTATCGCCCGCACGGTGGAAGATGCGGCGCTGGTGCTCCAGGCGATCGCCGGTTATGACCCGCTCGACGTACAGAGCATCGACTATCCCGTGCCGGATTACTCGAAAGCCATTGGCGCCGCCGTGTCCCGCTTCCGCCTGGGCATTCCGCCGCAGTTTTACGACGGCCTTCAGGACGGCGTGGGGCGCGCCATGGAAGAAGCGATCGCCCAGCTCCGCAAAATGACCGCGGGGTCGCGGGAGGTCGAACTGCCTTCCATTCTCGAAAGCGGCGCCGGTGGCGAAAGCGGCGCCTATCGCGAGATTCTGGGCAGCGAGTTCACCATCGCCGAACCGGGGACCCCGGGAACCGGTGGCCGGGCGGCGGATTATATCCGCCAATGGCGCGCCCTGCGCCTGGTGCGGCGCACGGTGGACGAGGCCGTCTTCCAAAAACAAGATGTCGATTTCCTGATCACGCCCACCATTCGCGAGCTGCCCTGGCCCATCGAGGAAGAACTCGACCGGGTGGCCAACGCCCGCCCGCGCAACCCCAAGCCGGGCAACACCCGTTCGCTCGACGATTACGGATTGCCCACCATCACCGTGCCCTGCGGCTTTTCCAAAACCGGCTTACCGATCGGTCTGCAGATCAGCGGTCCCAACCTGGCCGAAGGGAACGTGCTCGCCCTGGCGCACGCCTACCAGCAAGCCACCGATTGGCATACGCGCAAACCTCCGCTCCAGCCCGATGCCAAAGTGCCGGCTCTATCCAAGACCGCGGCCGCGCAGACCGGCGAATCGGTGACACGTTAGCGCCCTTTAGGATGAGCCGCGCCAGACACAGACCAGGATTGAGAAAAACGAGCGCCGCCGCGCCGGCAGCCGGCCGCGCCACCGATATCGGCATCGCCATCCTGCTGGTGGCGGCCATTTTTGCGGTCTACTGGCAAACGCTGCACTTCGGTTTCGTCAACTACGACGACCCGGATTACGTCACGGCGAACATCCATGTGCGCGCCGGGATCACGGCGGAAGGCGTGGCTTGGGCGTTCCGGCATTCGTTCGCCGGCAACTGGTTCCCGCTGACCTGGCTGTCGCACATGCTGGACGTCGAGCTTTTCGGCCTCGATAGCGGACTCCACCATTTGACCAGCGTCTCGATCCACGCCGGGTCGACGCTGCTGCTTTTCGCGTTCCTGCGCCGCACCACAAAATCGCGCTGGCCCAGCGCCATGGTGGCGGCACTGTTCGCGCTGCACCCCTTGCACGTGGAGAGCGTGGCGTGGATCGCCGAGCGGAAAGACGTGTTGAGCGCGTTGTTCTGGATGCTGACGCTATCCGCTTACGCCGGCTATGCGGCTCGTCCGGGACCGGCGCGCTACGGCTTGGCCGTCGGCGCGTTTTGCCTCGGGCTGATGGCGAAGCCCATGCTGGTGACACTGCCGTTGGTGCTCTTGCTGCTGGACTACTGGCCGCTGGCGCGGGGAGTGCGGCTGCTGGAAAAGCTCCCGTTTCTGGCGCTGTCGGCCGCGGTCTCGGTAATCGCGTACGTGGTGCACCGGGAAGCGGGAGCGACCGCCTCACTCGATACTTTCCCGCTCGCGGTGCGGCTGGAAAACGCGTTGGTGTCCTATGCGGTCTATGCCCTCAAAATGTTCTGGCCGAGCAACCTGGCGGTGTTTTATCCATATTCCCGGCAGTCTCTCGCGGTGCCGGCCGCGCTGGCCGCTCTCGGGCTGGCCGCGATCACCTTCGTGGCAATCCGGATGGCGGCGCGCCGGCCGTACCTGATCGCCGGATGGGCCTGGTACCTGGTGACGCTCGCGCCGGTGATCGGACTGGTTCAGGTGGGGGCACAGGCGCGGGCGGACCGCTATACATACATTCCGATGATCGGCTTGTCCATTGCATTGGTCTGGGGCGCGGCGGATATGCTGCAACGCTGGCCGCGAGTTCGAGCAGTCTTAGCCTGGTCGGTTTGCGCGGTGTGTGCCGTTCTCACTTGGACACAGGCCGGTTACTGGCAGGATGGAGTGTCGCTGTTTCGGCGCGCGGTGGATGTAACCACGGACAATTACGTAGCGCGATTCAATCTGGCCGCGGCGCTGGCTGCGCGCGGCGACGACGCGGAAGCCGCCGGCCAACTCGCCGAGGCCGTCCGGATTCATCCGAATTCCGCACCGGCGCGGGCGGAACTCGGACAGTTGCTGGCCAAACAGGGCCTGCTTCAAGAAGCCCTTTTGCAACTGAACGCAGCCGTTCGGCTGAACCCCGCCGATGCCGTGGCCCACTACCGCCTGGGCACAGTATTGGGAGAAGCGGGAGACGGCAGTGAGGCCGCTCGCGAGTTCACGGAGGCAGTTCGGCTGGACCCTGGCAACGCGGATGCCCATTACAATCTGGGCATATCGCTGGCCAATCAAGGCAGTATCGAAGGGGCCGCGAGTGAGTTTGCCGCCACGGTGAGATTGAACCCGGAGGATGCCGCCGCGCGCTACAACCTTGGGGTCAGCCTGGCCAGGCTGGGGCGCATCCATGAGGCGATCGCGCAACTGTCGGAAGCAGTCAGGATCGACCCGAAGCTCCCGGGGGCGCGCGAGGCGCTCGACGACGCAGTGGCGCGGCAGCGCGCGGCCGGAAAGTAATGGTTGTGGGGTGTGCGGCTATAATGATGGCTCGTGCCGGGGAAGAAGATTCGTAAACTCAGTGGGCGCGCCGGGACGAGCGGCGCTCCCGCCAGGCTTTGGCCGCGACACGCCGCGGCGATTGTCGCGCTCTGGGTGCTGGCGCTGGCGGCGTACTCGAACTCCTTCGCTGGCGGCTTCGTATTCGACAACGCGCCGATCGTCCAGAACGACCCGCGCATCCGCGCGGCGACGGCGGAAAACGTTCGGCGGATTTTCACCACGGAATACTGGTTCGCGAGCGGGACCTCGGGGCTCTACCGGCCGGTGACGACTCTCTCCTTCCTTTTCGATTACGCCGTCGTTGGCGATGGCGCAAACCCATCGGGTTATCACGCCGTCAACCTGGCGCTGCACGGTCTGAATATCGCGCTGGTTTACGCGCTGGGGCTCGAGATTCTGGGCGGCTGGTTCCCTGCCCTGGCGCTGGCGGCGCTGTGGGCCGTGCATCCGGCGCTGGTCGAATCGGTCACCAATATTGTCGGACGCGCCGACTTGCTGGCGGGGTTCGGAGTTCTCGCGGGCCTGCTCTGTTATGTGCGCCAAGCTGCCGCGGCGGGACGAAAACGGATCGCCTGGCTGGCGGCGCTCGCCGGCGCTCAAACCGTGGCGTTGTTCTCGAAGGAGAGCGGCGCGGTTTTGCCAATCCTGATGGCGCTGTACGATTTCACCTGGCCGCGGCGGGAGGCGTGGCGAAGCCGTTTGGCCGCTTACGCTGTCCTTGCCGTTGGGTTCGCCGCCTTTCTCTCCCTGCGCTGGGGATTGCCGACCCATATGCTGGTGCCGTTTGCCGAGAACCCCCTGACCGGCGCCGGTTTCTGGACCGCGCGAATGACTGCCGTGAAAGTGATCGGCAAGTTTCTGTGGCTGTATGTGTGGCCAGCGCGGCTGTCGGCGGACTACTCGTTCCGCGCCGTGCCGTTGTTCGGCTGGCAGCCCTGGAACTGGGAGGACGCGAAAGCGGCGATGGCACTGGCCGCTTGCGTGGGGCTGGTTCTGCTGGCGTTTGACTCGCGCCGCCGCAACCCGCCGCTGTTCTATTTTCTGGGATTCTTTTTCATCGCGCTGGCACCGACTTCGAATCTCTTGATTCCAATCGGGACCATCATGGCGGAGCGGTTCCTGTATCTGCCCTCAATCGGCCTGGCCGGATGCCTGGTGGTCGCGGCAGCGGCAATCGCTCGCGCGGCGAATTTCAAGCGGGCTTGGGTGAAGTGGACCGCGCTCGTCTGCATCTGCCTGGCGTTCGGGTCGCGAACCTATGCGCGAAATTTCGATTGGCGCGACGACGAGAGTCTCTGGACCAGCGCCATCCAGGCCTACCCGGAGGGCGCGCGGCCGCACAATAACCTGGGCAACGTGCTGCTGGCCAGGTCCGATTTAGAGGGTGCGGCCACCGAGTTCGAGGCGGCCTTGCGCATCCGGCCCGACTACGCGGAGGCGCACTACAACCTGGGGAAAACGCTGGCGCGGATGCCCGGCCGGCTGCAGCAGGCGATCGCTGAGTACCGGGCGGCGCTGCGCGACCGGCCCGATTACTCCCCGGTGCTGCATTACACCTACGCGCACGTCAGCCTGGGAAACGCGCTGGCGCGCTTGCCCGGCGGGATGGGGGAGGCAATCGAGCAATATGAAGCGGCGCTGAAGCTGGACCCGAACGCCGCCGAGGCGCATTACGACCTGGGAACGGCGCTGGCGCGGACGCCTGGGAGGATCCCCGACGCAATTGCCCAATGGCAAGCCGCGGCGCGCCTCCAACCCGACCTGGCGGAAGCGCATTACAACCTGGGAGTCGCATACGCGCAATCTCCGGACCGGATCGAGGCCGCTATCGCCGAATATCGGGCGGCGCTCGACAGCCGACCGGACTATGCGGAGGCGCACAACCAGTTGGGCCGTTTGCTGGCCCGAGTTCCGGGCCGGTTGGCGGAGGCCGTGGCGCAATACCAGGAGGCAGTGCGGCTCCAGCCCGATTTCGGAGAGGCGCACTACAACCTGGGGATGGCCCTGTTGCAAGTCCCGGGCCGAATGCCGGATGCGATCGCGGAACTGGAAGCCGCATTGCGCATCAGGCCCGACGCGCGGGGAAGGCGCATGGTGGACGAACTGCGCGCCCGAGGGCGGTAAGGGGCAGTCCCATGTCCCCACTGTCCCAGGAATTATACCTGTAGCTCACTACCGAGCCGCGCCCAGAGGGAGCGGTCCTTGCCAGCGGCTTCAGTTGTGCATCGTTGTGCATTCCTGTGCGCCGCCTGGGCGTGAAAAAACAAATAAGCCATTTAGTTTCTTCACTGGCGCTTGGCCCGGGCTCTTTTCGGTTGTGCACGCTTGTGCATTTTTGTGCATGCCGGCCAACTGAGCCGCGACCAACCGCCGGGGATTGTCGGGCAGCTTTTGTGCATTCTTGTGCATGGATTGACGCCCGTCCGAGGAGCGGCATGACGCCCGGCAGCGAGGCGTTGAGCCTGCGTATCATGGGGATGATGGAGGACGGAGAGGCGATCAAGGAGGCTTCGACCCTCGACGCTCTGGCAGACGATCCCGCCATGGAGGGCGCGGCAGCATTTCTGGTGAGCGCGGATGTCGCGGAGAAGGTGGGCGGCTTACGGCGCGCAAGAGCCGATGGCGGAGATCGACTTTGGTAAAAGCCGCCCAGACACCGTAATCCTCTGATTCCAAGAGCTTTCTCCCCCGCGCACAGGTTACCACGGGCAGTCAAGCGGCTGGTCTCCCGCAGACTTTGTTATCAATGGGTTACGCTCTGTGACCGGAATTGATGGCTCCCGCGTTTCCCCGCGGCGCCCCGCGAAGCGTATGGAAACGCGGGACAGGGACGGAGCGCTCTGTCCCTTCGCCAATTTCGGGGTCCGCCGACGACTCCGATGCGGTGAAAACAAAAGGGCGATGATCCCTCGCGCTTGAGATCGGCTCTGTATCTGCATGATAATACGAGGCTCGCGAATTACGAAGGAGTCGCGTCAGGCTGTCCCCACTGTCCCCGTCCCCACTGTCCCCCCACTGTCCCCGTCCCCACTGTCCCCCCACTGTCCCCAATTCCATGTAGACATCGGCGCGTGCGTACACCGAAGGGACGATGCGTTCGGGTGGAAGATGCCGGAAGCCCTGCGATTCATAGAGGCGGATGGCCGGCGTCAACGTGTGGTTGGTTTCCAGATAGAGGCGGGTTGCGCCGGAAGCGCGAGCCTCACGAACCACGGCTTCGAGGAGGCGGCGGCCGATGCCGGCGCGCTGGCACGATTCGGTCACCGCCATCTTGGCCACTTCAAACTCGCCGGGTCCCATGGCGAGCAGGGCGCAGCAGCCCACGGTTTCGCCGTGGCGGACGGCCAGGAAGATTCTGCCGCCGCGGTCCAGGATGAAGCTACGGGGATCGTTGATCATCGCCGCGTCTTTCGGCTCCAGGGCGTCGAAGTGGCGCACGATCCATTCCCGGTTCAGCCGCTGGAAGTCCGCCTCGTCCCCCGCGGTGAATTCGCGGATCAGGAGCGCTGCGTCTTGGGAAGCTGAAGTTGACACGGAAATCGTCCTCCGATACCCACGCTACGGCATGCGCCGCCAGTGGTCAACTTGGGTGGGGCGAAAGGTCCGTTCAGCCGCCCAAGCGTTCGGTGAGGGTCACTGGAGTTCGCAGGCGGAAAGTGATGCGAGTTTCCGGCGGGAGAGCGGCCGGGCGAGAGCGCGAGAGCGCCACCCCGCCGGCTCCGGCTCCTGCGCCCGCGCCCGCTCCGATGGCGGCGCCTTTCCCCCCGCCCACCATTCCCCCGATGACCGCGCCCAGCACGGCGCCGCCGGCCACGGTTTCCACCTCCGCGTTGCGGTTGGGCTCGGCGTGCTTTTCAAAGCTATCGGTATGAATGGCCGCCTGCTGGCCGTCGGACGTATTCAGGCGGGTCAACTCCACGGCGATGCCCGCGGCGTTGGCCAGGCTGCCGGGATGGGATGCTACCACCCGGCCTTCCACGCGCGCGCCCCGCTCGGCAATCACGAATCCGTCTACCACCAGCTCGCGGTCGAGCGTGGCGGTGAACCGGTCGCCGACGGCGTTCCGGTCCGAAGAGAGGCCGTCCAACAGGCGCACCGGGAGCAAGAGCCCGGGGTTCAGCGTCACCGTGTTGGGGGTCCTTTCAGCCGGAACGGGAAGCGGAGTCGCGTCGTCCGGCTCGGGGCGCGCGGGTGGAGCGGGGGATGGCGGAGCCTCCGGAGGAGCCGGAAGCGGCGCGGGCGCCGCCGGTTCGGGATCGGCGGCGGGCGCCGGCGGGCTTACCGGCGCGGGATCGCTCGGGCGGGCCCACGGTACCGCCTGGGCGGGCGGCTCGGCGGCAGCCAGGGTGCGCGGATGGACGGGCGATGGCCGCGCTTGGCGGCGCGATGGAACCGTGGCCGGCGCGGGCTTCGAAACAGGAGCCGGTTCGAGCGGCGCGGGCGCGGGCTTCGCCGCGGAGGGTTCGGGTGCCGAAGCGGGTATGGCCGCCGGCACCGGTTCGGCGGACGCGATCACGCGGGGCGCGAGTGGACTGGTCTGGGCCAGCTTGCCCGCGGTGTGCCGCCGCAACTCCGCCACTTTCATCACCGCGGCCCCGCCCATGGCGCCCGCCAGCACCAGAATCACGATATTCACCGGCCGCATAGCTGCTCCTCGTGCTGATGGACGGCTGCGGCGAAAGTTCCGTTTCTATCCGGGAAACGCTAAAATCGAATCATCCGCGCGGTTTCATGATACCTTTTCCGGACCATTTTTCGATTGGCAAGGTGCGCATCGCGCCGGCCACGGTGCTGGCGCCGATGGCGGGCGTGACCGATACCGTGTTCCGCCGGTTCATCCGCGATTTGAGCGGCTGCGGGCTGATGATGACCGAATTCACCAGCTCGCACGGCGTGAAGGCGTCGGTGGGCCGCAAATCCTCGCGGACGCTGCGGCACCTGGCGTTCGATCCGGAAGAGCACCCGATCTCGGCGCAACTGTTCGGCGCCGACCCGGCGGTCATGGCGGACGCCGCGCGGGTCTGCCAGGAGCTAGGCTTCGATGTTCTGGACATCAATTTCGGCTGCCCGGTAAATAAGGTCGTGAAGTGCAACGGCGGTTCCAGCCTGCTGCGCGACCTGCCGCTGGTCGAACGGCTGCTGCGCGAAGTGCGGCAAGCCATCTCGATTCCTTTCACTTTGAAATATCGCGCCGGATGGAACGACCGGGAGCTGGTGACGGTGCGCATGGCGCGGTTGGCGGAGGAGTGCGGCCTCGATGCCATCGCGCTGCATCCACGCACGCGCGAGCAGGGGTATGCCGGCAAGGCCGACTGGAGCCGCATAGCCGAAGTAAAGGCCGCGGTGAAGATTCCGGTGATCGGCAATGGCGACATTGTTACGCCCGAGGATGCCGTCCGCGTGGTGCTGGAAACCGGCTGCGACGCGGTGATGATCGGCCGCGCCGCCAGCTCCAATCCGTGGATCTTCCGCCAGATCGCGCAGTACGTGGAAACGGGTCGTTACGATCAACCGGCGGAAGTTGACCGCTACCTCATGATGCGGCGCTATTATCAGATGCTGATCGAACGCGGCGAGCGCGACGCCACCGGAAAAATGAAACAGTTCGCAACTTACTTCACTCATGGCGTACGCCACGGAGCGCAGCTCCGAGCCGCCATTTACCACGCCGTGGAACCGGCCGCCATTCTGGATCTGGTGGACGGGTTTTTCCAGTCCGAAGCGATCGCCCAGTGAAACAAGTCCAACTCATCACCGACGGGGCGTGCCTGGGCAACCCCGGCCGCGGCGGATGGGCCGCCATCCTTCGCTATGGCGATCGCAAGAAGGAAATGTGGGGCTCGGAGGCGCACACCACCAACAACCGCATGGAGCTGACCGCGGCCATCGAAGGGCTGCGCATGTTGAAAGAAGCCTGCGCGGTGGAAGTCATAACCGATTCCGAATACCTGAAGAACGGCATCACCACCTGGATTCATAACTGGAAGCGCAAAGGCTGGATGACGTCGGCCAAGAAGCCGGTCGTCAATCAGGACCTGTGGCAGGAGCTAGATGAGCAGGTGGGCCGGCACAAAACCACCTGGACCTGGACCAAAGGTCACGCCAACCACGCCGATAACAACCGATGCGACGAGTTAGCCACCGAAGCCGCCAGGGAACAGAGTTCAAGCGACGGCGCTGAATCTTCCAAGTAACCCGCTCATCTAAGAAACCGTCGTTCGACGGAATAAACTACGAGGGGACTTTATGAATTATCGGTTACTGGGCCATAGCGGTCTGCGTGTGTCCGAGCTGTCGCTGGGCACCATGACATTCGGGGAAGAGTGGGGCTGGGGCTCTCCGCGCGAGGAAGCGCGCAAGATCTACGATGCCTACCGCGAGGCCGGCGGCAATTTCATCGACACGGCGAATCTCTACACCAACGGCGAGAGCGAGCGATTTGTGGGTGAGTTCACAAACGGACATCGTGCCGAGGTGGTGATTGCAACCAAGTACACCAACTCCGGTCCCGGCAACGACGCCAATGCGGGCGGCAATCAGCGCAAGAATATGATGCAGGCCGTGGACGCTTCGCTGAAGCGGCTGAAAACCGATTACATCGATCTGTACTGGATGCACATTTGGGACGGTCTGACTCCGGTCGACGAGGTGATGCGCGCCTTCGACGACCTGGTGCGGCAGGGGAAGGTGCTTTATATCGGCGTGTCGGACGCTCCGGCGTGGTGGGTGGCGCAGGCAAACACGCTGGCGGAACTGCGCGGCTGGTCGAAGTTCGTGGGGTTGCAGATCGAGTACTCGCTGGCCGAGCGCACCGTGGAGCGCGAGTTGATACCGATGGCGAAAGCGTTTCAACTGGGATTGCTGGCGTGGTCGCCGCTGGCCGGCGGCCTGCTCAGCGGAAAATACGCAAAGGGCAAGCCGGCCGAGGGCCGCTATAACAACGAAATGATGCTGGCGTTCTTACCCGCCGAGGAGCGGCGGGAGCGGATCGTGCGCGCCCTCGAACAGACCAGCGGGGAGATTGGCCGCTCTCCGGCGCAGGTGGCGCTGGCCTGGCTGCGCTACCGGGCGATTCCAGTGATCCCCATTATCGGCGCCCGCAAGCTGGCGCAACTCGAGGACAACCTGGCAAGCCTGGAAGTCGCGCTCACCGGCGAGCAAGTCGCTCAGCTCGACCAAGCCAGCGCGATCGAGCTCGGCTTCCCGCACGATTTCTACCGCCGCGACATGGTCCGCACGTTTATTTATGGCGGGATGGGCGATCGTCTGCTGGTCTAGCTTTTCACTGGCGCCCTTTCAGAATGCGCCGGATATTCCTCTTTCCATGCACAACGGCAACGATCTCAATCGGGGCCGTCTCCGGGCGGTACACAATCGTGTAGTTGGGATACCGGGCCAGCGTGCAGAAACGGAGCGAGCGGGGTTGTGAGGTCGGGCCGGGAATGGCCCCGCATGGGAGCCTCTGCAACGAACGCGCAAGCAGCGTAGATCTCTCGCTCTACGCGGTCGGCGGCGTCTTCGCTGTCATTGGCAATGTAAGACCAGATGTCAAAAATATCTGCTTTGGCAAGAGGCGCAAAAACATAAACGCTCATTGTCTAGATTGGCGCCAGTCGTCTTTCATCGCCTGAATTTCCTGACGAGCCTGTGCGCCATCGATCAGTTCTCCCCGCTCGGCTTGTAGGTAGCCTTCCTCGATATGGGCCGACACCGCCCGGCGTTCCTCATCGGTCCAGGTCTCCTCGGCGTCCTGAGCTTCAAGAGCGCGCCGTAGCACGTCCTCGGCGTTCGTGTAACTGCCGGTGGAAAGCCGCTTGTTAATCAGTGTTTCAAGGTCCGGGGGGACGTTTAATTGCATGGCCGGTTCTCCGTCTCACATCCATCTTAGCCTTTTATCCCGCCTCCCTTCACTGTCCCGGCGCGAAATAGCCTTGCCGCCAAAACGCCCGTAGCGCCGGCAGGCCGCGCGGGGGCACCAGCTTTACCTGCACGCGATGATATTTGCCGTCGCGGCCGGTGGCGCTGGGAGCGAAGCCGATGAGGTAGCGGTTGCGCAGCTCGACGCCGATCTTGGCGGCGACGTCGGGCATTTCCGCCAGGTTGTCGACCGGCAGGTGGCGGCCGCCGGTCTGTTCGGCGATGTCGTTGAGCAGGCTGGGACCGTTAGCCTCTTCGGGAGTGCGGCCGCGCGCAAAATCGGATTCGTAGATGCCGATGGCGTAAATCAGCACGTCGGCTTCGCGCACCAGGTTGCGAAGCTCGGTTTCGGTGTAGCGGCTGGCGTTGTCCCCGCCATCGGAAACGATCAGCAGCGCCTTGCGTTTTTTGTCCGACTTCCGAATTTCGTGCAAAGCCATAAAGAGGGCATCGAGCAGCGCAGTACGCCCGCGGGATTCGGAGAAAGTGAGCTGGTTCTGAATCTCGGTCAGGTCGCGGGTGAGCGGGACCATCAGCTTGGGCTGGTCGTTGAATTCCACCAGAAAGAACTCGTCCTCGGGGTTGGCGGTTTGGAAAAACGCCGACGCCGCCATGCGCGACCGCCGCAGCTTGTTGCCCATGCTGCCGCTGGTATCGAAGACCAGGCCTACCGCCAGCGGTTCGTCTTCCATGCCGAACTGGGTGATGGTCTGCTCCACCTTGTTATCGAGGACGCGGAAGTGTTCCTTTTCGAGGCCGGTGACGGGGCGATTCTTGGGGTCGCAGACGGTGACCGGAACCAGCACCAGGTTGCTGTCGACGCGCAGGTTGGCGGAGGGTCGAACCGAGACGGATGCGACGGTTTTGGGCCGCACCTCAATTTGCGGCTGCTGGGCGGCCAATCGAATCGGCAGGGCCGCGATTCCCGCCAGCCAGGCCAACGCCAACCAGAGACGGCTACCCCGATTCATGAAGTGTCCCGTGCGGATAGTATAACAGCGGGCCGGGGCGGCGCTTAGCGAAGTTGCACCGCTGGTACCTAAGGACCGTGGTGCCGAGTGGGACAGGCCTCCTGGCCTGTTGCTGGCTGGAAGAGCCGCTTCGCGGCTACGACAAGCCGGGAGGCCTGTCCCACCTGCTACCTGGATCGTCTATTGCGCGCGCGCTTTGGCCACGGCGGCCAGGAACTGGCGGGCGCGTTCTTCCAGCACGTCGAAGCGGCCCTGCTTCATGCTCTGCACGTCGACCAGTTCGCCGCCCACGCCGGCCGCGCAGGCGCCCGCTTTGAGGAAGTCGCCGATGGTTTCCAGGTTCACGCCGCCGGTCGGAATCATTTCGATCTGCGGGAAGGGGCCCTTGAGAGCTTTGATGTACTTGGCTCCGCCCACATTGCCGCAGGGGAAGATTTTCACTACGTCGGCGCCGGCTTCCCAGGCGGCCAGCACCTCGGTGGGGGTCAGGGCGCCGGGGCAGATGACGACCGAGTAGCGCTTGCAGATTTCGATGGTAGCCAGCCTCAGGCTGGGGGAAACGATGAACTCCGCGCCGGCCAGCATGCAGACGCGGGCGGTTTCCGGATCGAGCACGGTACCGGCACCGACCAGGATTTTGCCACCGAAGCGGCCGGCGATTTTTTCCAGCACGCCGACGGCGCCGGGAACGGTCATGGTGATTTCGGCGGCACGAACACCACCCTGGTAAATGGCTTCCACGGCCTGAAGGGCTAAATCGGCGCTGGGCGCCCGCACCACGGGCACGATGCCGACTTCGGTAATTGCTCGCAGGGTTTCTTTCGCACTCATCAGCGATTACGATAGCACGCAGCAGTGGAGCCATTGGCGAGTGGGACAGGCCTCCTGGCCTGTCGCTGGCTGGAAGAGCCGCTTCGCGGCTACGACAGGCCGGGAGGCCTGTCCCACCAAATGGCGGTAAGGGATTTTCCCGATGCCGCCCGCTGTTATCCAGTACGTTAACGGTATCGGTTAACGGTGCGGCGGTCCCCGTAATGTGATGGAATGAGACATGGAGTTTTCGCTTCTGGACATCTCCCTGGCGGCCATTACGACCATCCTGGTCTGGATGCTCGACGCAAGGTAAGAGGCGCAGCGGCTACCATAAAAGGACTGGCGGCAAGATCGCCGGACCAGGCGGTAGACCGTTCATGACCAAGACCTCACTCGACAAAAGCAAGATCAAGATTCTGCTCTTAGAGGGCATTCACGCCACCGCGGCGGGAGCATTTCGCGCCGAGGGTTATGGAAATATCGAAGTTCACTCCAAATCGCTTCCCTTCCCCGAACTCGTCAAAGCGGTGCGCGACACTTTCTTCATCGGGATCCGATCGGCCACCCATTTATCGGCGGAGGTATTCGAACACGCGCCGAAGCTGACGGCCGTGGGGTGCTTCTGCATCGGCACCAACCAGGTGGATCTGGATGCGGCGCAGGACCGCGGCATTCCGGTCTTCAACGCTCCATTTTCCAACACGCGCAGCGTGGCGGAGCTGGTGGTGGCGGAGACGGTGATGCTGATGCGCGGCATTCCGGCGCGCAACGCGTCGGCGCATCGCGGCGGCTGGACGAAGAGCGCGGCGGGGTCGAGGGAGGTGCGCGGCAAGACTCTGGGCATCGTCGGCTACGGCCACATTGGGACCCAGGTGGGCGTACTGGCCGAAGGGCTGGGGATGCAGGTGATTTATTACGACATCGAAACCAAGCTGGCGCTGGGCAACGCCAAGCCGGTGGCGTCGCTGGAGGCTCTGGTGGAAGCCGCCGACGTGGTGACGCTGCACGTACCGGAAACCGCGCAGACGGCGGGCATGATGGGAGCGGCGCAATTGGCGGCGATGAAGCCTGGCGCCTGCCTGATCAACGCGGCGCGGGGCACGGTGGTGGATATCGGCGCTTTGGCCGCGGCGCTGGACGGCGGACGCCTGGGAGGCGCGGCGATCGACGTGTTCCCAGCGGAGCCGAAGACCGCCGCGGACGAATTCGTCTCGCCCCTGCGGGGCCTGGACAATGTGCTGCTCACGCCGCACATCGGCGGATCGACCGAAGAGGCGCAGGAAAACATCGGCCTGGAAGTGGCGGGCAAGCTGATCAAATACAGCGATAACGGCTCGACCCTGACGGCGGTGAATTTCCCGGAAGTGTCGCTGCCGGAGCATCCCAGCGGGCACCGCCTGCTGCACATTCACCGCAACCAGCCGGGAGTGCTGACGGCCATCAACCAGGTGTTTTCCGCGGCCAAGGTGAACATCGCCGGCGAATATCTGCAGACCAACCCGAAAATAGGCTACGTGGTGATCGACGTGGAAACTCGCGAGGAAGAAGAGACGCAGGCATTGAAACGCGCTCTCGACGCGGTGCCGGGAACGTTGCGGACGCGGTTGCTGTACTGAAGAAGCTGTCAGGTATCGGCGGTCGGGAGCTTAACCGATCTGGGGATTTCGCGGTTGAGGCCCGGCAACCGCTCCCTTTTACGGTCGCGGCTCGGTTATGGACACCGCGTGGTAGGGTTATGGAGTACGGAAATCCAGGCGAACGCCCCACTCCGAGACAATCGCTCCGGACGGCGGCGGCCACCGGAGTTCTAACTTGACCCATCGGTTTGTACAGATCCGTCCGGCCGTGCCGAGCGTAGCACACCGGAAGGCGGGGCGATGAGATTGGGCCGCGAAACCGGGTTGAAAGCGTTTTTGGCGCTGGTGTGGATGGTGTGCCTTTACCGCGCGATCACGCAATCCATCGTTCACGACGAAGCGCTTACTTACGGATTTTATATTGGCGCCCCCTGGAGCCAGATCTTTCAGTTCTACGACGCCAATCACCACTTCCTGAACACGTTGCTGATGAAGCTATCGGTTTCCCTCTTCGGAGTTTCGGAGTGCTCCATGCGATTGCCGGCACTGGGGGGAGCGGCCTTGTACCTGGCGGCCGTTTATCGGATCTGCGAGAGAGAGATCGGCCCAGACGCGGCGGCTTTTCTGGCGGCGGCGCTGCTGGCGCTGAACCCGATGATCCTCGATTTCATGGTGGCGGCGCGCGGCTACGGGATGGCACTGGGTTTTTTGATGTGGGCGCTGGCGATACTGGTAGCCTATGTCCGGCGGCCCGAGGGCGTCGCCTCGCGGGAGCTGTTGAGGGCGGGAGCCGCGCTGTCGTTGTCGATCATGGCGAACCTGGTGTTCGCGGTGCCCGCCATGGTACTGACCGCGGCCGCCTGGGCGATGCTCAAGACCGCCAGGCCCACCGTTGCGCCAGCGCCGGCGCAGCCGCCGGTTTCGAAAAAGCGGCAGAGAAGAAGGAGGCGGCCGGTGCTTTCGGACCAGCAGCGCGCCCTCCAGACATTCCGGCGCTGGGTGGTGATTCCGGCGGTGGCCGGCTGCGCCGTGTTTGTTCTGCTCTCGCCCCTGGCGCAAGCGACCCCCGGTAAGTTCTATGCCGGCGCGGAAACGGTCGCCGAGAGTCTCCGCAGCCTCTACTCGGTTTCGCTGGCGCGCGGCGGCCCGCTGCAGCAGGCGGCCCTTTGGCCCGTTTTGCGAGACGGCGTGGCATTTGGACTGGCCCCGCTAATCTTGCTGGGTGCGCTGGCTCGCGGCATCCTCCGCCGCAATGTCTTGCTGATATTGGTCTCCGCCACGGCCATTGGCTGCGGAATGGTCCCGCTGCTTTTGCATTTGGCGATCCATCTGCTTTATCCGCTAGACCGCACGGGAACCTACTTTCTGCCGCTGACCTCGCTGGCGCTGGCCGGCCTGTTGGAGGAGATCGGGGGAAGTGGCTGGTGGAAAGCCGCCGGGGTGGCCGCCGCCGCGATTTCCATCCTACTGCTGGCGCAATTTCTGCTGGAATTCAATACGCGCAAATTCGCCGTCTGGGAGTACGATGCCGATACGCACGCCATTCTTGCGGCGCTGGGGAAGGCAGTCCCCGAGAAACACCCCGGTTCGGTCCGGATCGCAAATTCCTGGCAGTTGGAGCCATCCCTGAACTTCTATGCGATGAAGGATAACCTGGACTGGCTGCAGCCAATTACGCGGGACCCGGTGGGGCCTGGCGCCGACTACTACATTCTGACAGGCGCCGACCGCGCCGCTGCCGGCAGCCTGCATTTGAGAACCATCTTCACGGGATCGAACTCGGGAACGATCCTGGCGGTACCGGCGAAATGAACCGGAAAGGTGCCGGGGTTGGCGAGACCTAGCGGGAGTGTCCACGAATAGGAGGGCAGGCGCGCGAAGGGAAGAGCCGGCCAAAAGCCGGCTGCAGCCATGATTGGCTGCCCCACAGCGCAGCATAGCCGCAACCAGGAGCGCCGCGACACGACGCTAGGAGCTGGCGAACCAGCGCTTCCAGGCGGCGGGCCTGGAAGCAGGCAGGTTCAGGGCTTTATAGAAGGGCTCGGCCTCGGCTTCGGTGAGCGGCTCAATGCCGCGCAGCAGGCTAACCGCTTCGAGCAGGCGGCAGAAGTGATCGATGCAGTGCCAGCAGGCATCGGTGTGGCGGGCCAGTTCTTCGCGTCCGGCCCAGGTGGTGCGGCCATCGACGATGTCGAGGAACTTCCTCGCGGCGAGGCAACCGTCGGCGGGTGGAGCGGCTTCGGTGCCCAGCGCGCGGCCATTTTCGGCCAGCAGGCTGGGACGCCAGCGATCGGTCTGACCGCGCAGCAACTCGGCGGCGCGCGCGCGGATGGCCGCGACCGTGGCGGGCGCCATGCGCAACATGGCTCCGGATTGTTCCGCGCCGTAGCCCATGGATTCGAGCCAGGCGGCCTGCTTTTCCACCAGCGTCAAGGGTTCGAAGGCGGCGGCCACGGCTTCGAGCGAAACGGGAAGCTCGGCGGCGGGCGCGGGGATTCCCTCGAGGATCGACTGGCGCAGTCCGGCCACGAAGACGCGCTCCGGCGCCGGATCGAGGGACGCGAACAACGGGGAATCGGGCCTGGCGATGGATAGAAGCGCGGCCTCCGGGCCGGCTTGGTTCGCGCCATAATGCCGCACGATCTTGCGCATTACCGGAACATATTGAACCACCAGGAATCGCCACCCCTCCGGGCGATCGGCGCGGCAATCGCGCATCATTTCGTAACTCGTATAGATCATTTCTCCCATTATGGAGAATCAATGCCCCGCCGTGGACGCCTGAGCGGGCTGTGGCCCAAACGGCCCGGTTGCGGGGGGCACACTTCGGGAGTAGGCTCGTGAATAGAGGAGTACATCTCATGCGGCCGCTTTTCTGTCTTATCCTTTGTTCCACGGTGATGGCGTTTGCCGCCTATGCGCAGCGTGGAGGAGGCCATGGCGGTGGGGGCGGTTCTCACGGTTCGTTCGGCGGTGGACACAGCTTTTCCTCGGCGGGCAGTTTTCATGGCAGCCCGTCGTTTTCGAGCGGATACCGCGGCGGAGCCGCTTACGGCGGAACGTATCGCGGCACGGTGGGCGGGGGGTATCGCGGCGGCTACGGTTATGGCTATGGCTACCGCGGATATGGCGGCTACCACGGTGGGGGCTATCCTTACTGGGGCTTCGGCGCGTGGCCGTATTACGGTTACTACGGCGCTTATCCCTATCCTTATTACGATTACGGATACAACGATTCCTACGCTTATCCCAGCTACTATCCCAACGCGTATTATGGCGACGCGCCGGCCGATCCTCCGGCTTACGGACAGAACCAGCCGGCGTATGGGCAGGGCCAGCCGGCATACCGGGGCACCGGCGAATACGATCAATACGGCCAGCGGATCCCGCCATCGCGCGCCAGCCAGGCGGATTCCGCGCCGATGTACCTGTTCGCGTTTAAGGATCACACCATCCAAGCGGCCTCCGGTTACAGCTTCACGGGCGGCGTTCTGCACTACACCACGCTTGAAAACGTGGCCAAACAGGCCCCTTTGAGCGAGCTCGACCGCAGCCTGACTTTGCGACTGAACAGGGAACATCCCGGCTTCAGCTTGCCGGGCGAGTGAACCTGCTAAACTGGATTCGTTTCAGTTATTTCGCGGCAAAACCGAGGTGTGCGGACAGAGCTACAGTGTGCGCCAAAGTTTCGCCCACAAGGTCGCAGGTTCCATGAAAAAGAGTCGTCGTGCGCTTATTCGATTTTGTTCCTTGGGAGCTTTCGCCAGCTTTGCCTGCTGGGGCCAGCAGTATAGCATCTCGACCATCGCCGGCAACGGGACGGCGGGGTACGCGGGCGATGCCGGCGCGGCCGGCGGAGGGAATTCGCAGTTGAGTTCGCCCACTCACCTGCTATTCCAGTCGGGCAGCCTCTATATTTCAGATTCCGCCAATTATCGGGTGCGGGTGATCTCGGGCGGGCAAATCAATACCTCCGTCGGGGACGGGACGGCGGGGTATTCCGGCGACTCGGGGCAGCCCAGCAGCACCGGAGCGGCCACCAGCGCCGAGATCGGCCCACCGGCGGGAATGTGCATCGACGGGTCGGGCCAACTTTATCTTGCCGATTCGGACAACGACGTCATCCGGAAGATAAGCCCGAAGGGGATTATCGTTACCATCGCGGGAGAGGGCAGCGCGGGCTACACCGGCGATGGCGGCGTTGCCACCAGCGCCCAACTCAATAAACCGCTCGATGTCGCCGTGGATGCGGCGGCCAATGTGTATATCGCCGATTCCGGCAACAACGTGATCCGGCAGATCGACGTCAACAACGGCTACATCAACACCATTATCGGCACCGGCGCCACCAGCAACGCGTTGAACCACCCGGTGGCGATCACGCTCGATTCGGCGGGCAACCTCTACATTTCCGACGCGGGCAACCACCGCATCGCCAAGTACGCGGCGGGGGTAGTGACAACCTATGCGGGAAATACGGTGGACGGCTACACGGGCGACGGCGGGCTGGCCACTTCCGCCGAAATCAGCAACCCGCAGCAACTGGTGTTCGACGCCGCCGGCAATCTGTACTTCGCCGATTCCACCAACGGGGTGATTCGCAAGGTGTCGGCCGACGGCATCATCAGCACCGTGGCGGGAAACGGCGCGGCTGCATATACCGGCGACGGCGGCCTGGCCACGTCGGCCAGCTTTTTCATTCCGCAAGGCGTGGCGGTGGATCCGGCGGGCAACCTGTACGTGAGCGACACGCAGAACAACGTGATTCGCGAGGCGTCGCCAGCCTACCCGGGCATCTCCACCGGCGGCGTGGTGGACGCCGCCAGCTACGTTCCCCAACTGGCTCCGGGGGCCCTGGCCAGCATTTTCGTGAGCAACCTTCCGCCGGTGACGGCCACCGCGAGCCTGCCGTTTTCGACCACGTATCAGGGCGTCTCGCTCACGGTAAACGGGGTGAACGCGCCGATTCTGGGCGTGTACGGAGCGGCCAGCCAGGTAAATTTCCAGGTACCGTATGAAACCAAGGCGGGAGCGGCCAGCATCGTGGCGACGGTAGACAGCCTGGCAAGCAATACGGCGACGGTGACGGTGACGGCCACGGCTCCCGGGCTATTCCTGGTGGGGACAAGTCCGGCGGTGCAGAATTATCCGGCCTATACGCTGAATTCCAGCGGCAATCCCGTCGCGGCGGGCGGCACCATCATCGCCTATCTGACCGGCGCTGGCGCAGTCACCCCGGCTGTGGCGGATGGCGCACCGGCGCCAGCTTCCACCCTGACCTACACGGCCATCACACCGACGGCGACGATTGGAACCGCGGTGGCGCAAGTCTCGTTTTCCGGGTTGGCGCCGGGCTTCGTGGGACTCACCCAGGTAGATATCACGGTACCGTCAACGCTGGCAGCCGGAAGTTATCCGCTGGTGATCACCTACTCCGGGCAATCGACGGTGGCGGGCACGATCTGGGTGAAGTAGGGGCGGCAGGGTCAGGCGAAGCCGACGGCGACGCTGCTCGTTCATTCCTCCAACTGAATGCTTTGCGCCGGTTTCTGAAGTCCGGCCACCATCGCTTTCCGGCGAATGCTGTCACCAGCGGGGAATGGAGCTTCGAAGAAGATCGCTTGCGTCACCCTGGGATAACCGGCGAGCGCCTGGAGCGCTTGCGGCCATCGCCGCGGATATTTCTGTTTCAACTCGGGAGCGAAGTCGAGACAAATGGCCAGGTATGCAGCACGCGCCCTCTCCTGAGCCGTTCCACCATGCGCAATTCCGTCATCGATCCCGCCCCTCAATTGCGATCGCATGGTGGCGTACTGCCGCTTCAGATCGGGGAGCGGTTCGACGTTGGCGGGCTTTTCGGTATGGATGCGGTACACCGGTTTGCCGTTGACCGTCGCCGTGGACCCGCCGTGCTGGAAGATGTTAAGTTGTGCCAGCGCGACCAGCCGGTCGCTGTAGGTTGTGATCGTCTCGCCCTCCGGCATGTCGTCCCGGCTTGTGTTCCGGTATTGGTCCTTGATATCCCAACCCCGGCTCTTCAGAAACCTGTTCCCTTTGATGACTCCGACGATGGTGCCGGACGCAGCCGCATTGTTATCGGCATCCCATCCAAAGTTGAAGGCAGCTCGCACGGTCTGGGCCCAGTCGCCGTCACCATAGAGCAGCGCCGAGATCGTCGACGCTCCGTTCAGCCAGACGCCGTTCCGGTCGCGCATGTCCTGGCCGCCATATTTGCAATACTTGTCCCTGGTGAGTTGCCGGGTCGCGCGCCAGTCGCGAGCGTTCTCCTTGTACCAACGGCGTACGTCGGACATGATTTGGCTCATCACGCTCTGCGGATCGAGCGCCGCCGCGCCGGCGTCCAGGATCTTATCCATGTCATTGGTCAGGAACGCGGTGGCGATCATGGCATCCACCATCTGGGTAGACTGAATGGCTTCCCCGTCGACGCTTACGTGGGTGTAATGAATCCCAATTCGAGCGGCCGCCTGGGGCATCCCCGGCGAAATCAAGCCCCAACTCTCGCTGACGAACTGGCCGGAGAGGTTGAAATCGGCCCAGGGGTTGATCTCAATACGGCCCGTGAGCGGCGGATCAATGCCGAGATCCATGATCTGTCGCAGGTACAAGTGAGAACACCAGATCCGCCGGTTGATGTGTTTTTTCCAAATCTCCGAGATGCGCCGGTACGGAATCAAGAGGCTCCTGGCCCTCTGGATTTCGACGATATACGGCCATTCGACGTCGGTATCGTCGTCGGTCCACCCACCATCGGGCAGCGCGGGCGTGTATTCCCGCACGTTGCCAGGTTCGAGAATGTACTTCATCTCGTGTGTGAGACCGTTCAGGTCCCCGACAATCTGACCGAGGAATCCCCCTCGGATTTTGTCTTCCAAAACGTCGGACGGAATTTCGACGGTGGCGCCGTGTTGGGTCTGGGCCAGCAGCGGCAGTCCCGCCGCCACCATCATGAAGTCGCGTCTCCGCACGGAAACCTCCTTTGCCTGGGACGCAACCGGCAAACCGGGGTCCGCGTCCGCTGTCCGGTGGACTTTCCGATAATGAACGCTGGATCAATCGGACGCCGGCGCCGCCAGGTTAACACGGTTGAGTTTCCGGCAACGGGGCAATCGCCGAGTTCGGATTCACAGCGCAGTTCCCGGGAGCGAAGCAACATGCGCCCGAAGCCTCGGCAAAACGGAGGGCACACTTCCGCGCCAGGTACGGCACTGCCGATGCACGCGGTCACAACCGGAGCGACGTCGGACGTTCATACCCGCTCAAGCGAGCCTGCGGGGGAGCGGGATGGATCGCTCCGACGGACTTCAAAAACCAGCCGCCTGCCAGGCCCAGCACCAACGATCCGGCGAATGACATGTAGGCTCCCGACTGGAGTGTCACATAATACGAATACGGGCCGAAAATAGTGTCGATCACGTGCATGGGGAGCACGAATTCAACGTACATATAGATCATCGTAAGCACGTTCAGGGATCCGGCAATAAACATGGCGATTCCTGCCATCTTCATCTGCTGGAACGTGGTGGTTTTGGTCGCTGCCAGGACTAGTGCGGCCAATGCGCCGATCGGGATGATCCACAGGAAGGCGCCTCGGAAATCACAGGCGAGTTCAAACCCTTTCTCAGTATTGCTGCCTGAGGTCGACCATGGTAGCAGCACGAATCCGATCAAGACGAGGATACAGGCGACACGGCCGGCGTTCTTGGCGAGGAAGCCGGCGCCTTCGCCATCGTTGTCCGCATTCACCGGCACCGGCACCGGCGGCGCCGCGTTGCCGCACTTCACGCAAAAATTGTTGCCCGGCACGATTTCGGCCTGGCAATGGTAACAAGTCGACATGTAATTTACTCCTGAAAATTGAATCGACCATTCAGCCATGGTCGGGTTCCGCTAAGATGGAGCCATGAAAGCAGAAGCCACGAACTGTCCCGATTCCGATTCGCCGCACCGCGAAGATTCCGCGGCCAAAGAGGCCGGCGTAGAGCCGGACCCGCCCAACGTCCGCTATGCTTCCGATGAGGCGTTCGAACAAGCTCACCGCAAGACGACCCTGCTGCACGCGGAACTGTTCCGCCGTCTGGCCGAATAGCCTGGTTTCTAAAGTGGAACCGGATCTCTTCTTTCTCACTACAGCGCAAATCGATCGCATTCATAGCGACCAGCTCGAAAACTGGGGAGGCCGGTCCGGTCTTCGCAGCGAAAACGGGCTGGAATCGGCCATCGCCCAACCGCAAAACGTGTACGCCTATGAAAGCAGCGATTTGTATGAACTCGCCGCCGCCTATGCTTACCATCTGGCCGAAAACCAGGCCTACTTCGATGGCAACAAGCGGGTCGGAATCCAGGCGGCTCTCGACTTTTTGGAAATGCACGGCATCGACACAACCCCGCTGCCCGGGCTGCAGACCTACCAAGCCATGATCGGAATTTCCGCTCACGAAATGAGGCGCTCCGATCTCGCTGCGTATTTCCGTTCCATCCTCGGAAATTAGCTCAGTTTGCCGGATGCTTCCTCTTTAGCCAGATCGCTGGTCACGATATTGCCTTGATCGACATATCTGCGGATTTCTTCGATCGAGTGGGGGCCATATTCCTGGCCGGCTCGTTGGATCAGATGTTTCATCGGTTCATCTCCTGGCCGGCACACAGACCGGGCTTCCGCGTCGCGGGCGGAAGTTCAGGCATTTGTGTCATCTGCATAAACGCCCGAGCCTCGTCTGATCTGAGTCCAGCCTCCGAGAGCAGGGAGAACAGGACGGCTGTACGCTGGTTTGCAAGCGCGAGTTCTTGCGCGGACCATGCGGCTAAAGTTTTGATCCCGCAGCGATGAAGTGCGTACTCCTCGGACCACTCCTTCACATTCTTATCGGTTTTCATTTCAGCCTTCCAGACCTTACTTTCTTAATGAATTCAGCTTGCTCAAAAGGAGATCGCGAAGGGGACGTCCGTAATCCCTGTTTCTTCACGCGCGTTGGCGGTGGCAAGATCGCCGGGGTACTGTAACGAACCGTGCTCGGATCCCGGTCGGGTCGTGACGTTTTCCGGACATTGCGGAAGACAACCGCGCCGGGTATAGACCGCTACGCGATTGCGTCCATTCTTCTTCGCCGAATAGAGCGCCTGGTCAGACGCCTGCACCAGTTCTTCGGGAGTGGTTTCCGAACCGCCGGTTGCACAAACCCCAAGGCTGCAGGTCACGTATACCTCGCCCGTCGATAGGGCAAACGGTTGCTTTGCCATGTTCCGCCGAATTTGCTCCGCCCGTTGCACGGCCTCCTCCTGCCCGCACCCAGGCAAAAGGATTACTATTTCTTCTCCGCCATAGCGGCCAACCGTATCGTAGGGCCGTACCGATCCCTGGATGCGACGCGCGCTCTCTTTGAGAACTGCATCGCCCGCGAGGTGCCCGCAGGTGTCGTTGACCTTCTTGAAGTAGTCGAGGTCGACCATAATGAGCGCCAGCGAGCGGTTTTGACGGCTGGCCCTGGCAAGTTCCCTCCCGAGAGTCTCGAAGAAGGCAGTCCGGTTCAACAGACCGGTTAGACCATCCTTCATAGCTCGCTCACGAAGAACTTCGCATTCCGCCAGAAGTGCCTGTTTCTCCCGTAGGAGTCCCAGTGTCCGTCGCATGACAACCCGCTCAAGTTGCTGCTGGCGCTGCAGCAGCCGCAACACTCGCCGGCGCCACACGCCCCGGAAGGCGTTGGTACCCTGGTGTCCCGTGTGTATCGGTCGTGAGTTTGAATCCGGGTTGAGCCCCGTGGGCCGTCACGCCGGTGTTGGAGTTGGTCTCAATCAAGGCAGGCGGAACATTGCGTCGACGGCCGGGCCGGCGACAGACGCGGAGCGTCGCGGTGGAAAGAGTGGCGAAGGATCCGCGAGGGCCAACATCCTCAGCCACTCACTTGCGGACCTTCCGCCCCGGACTAAAAATCCCGCTTGTGCCCGAAGCCGCTGCGCTTGAGGCAGGTTGCGATGTGCTTTTAGTCAAGTACGCCGCGTCCCGGCGTCATGCAAGAGGCAGGAGCGCCCGGATCGAAGCTCGACTGCTTTGGCTCGAAGAAGTCGTCGTCGATCCGGTCCTGGTTGCAGGGATGCTCCCGCTGCAAGTAACTCCCGACTGAAAGTGCCTACGACGCCTTCCCGTGCTTGAGAGAGATCTCAACGGCAATGGCTTGACTGGGCCTCTTGGGCACGTATACCGGGCTAGGGGAATCCTGTGCGTTCCGTCCGCTCGCCTGGGGGCTGGGCGGCGTAGCGGTGGTAGTCCCCTGTTGGCTGGGCGCCGGGACAGGGGTGTTGGGCATCTGTGGCTTAGGTTGCGCGTGGCTCACCGTAACGATGCCACGTTGCTCCGCGACCGGTTCCGCTTCCGAGTTCCCTACCATCTCCAGAAGGCGTTTGTTGAGCTTGGTCAATACGTCATCATCCGAGTCGGCTTTTGGTTCGCCGCCCGGCGCAACCGCGCCCGGCTTGTTTCTGCAGTCGGATCCCGAGCTGAACATAGCCGCGATGTCGGGTTCCGGATGGGGCGACACAATCACCAACAGTTTCTCGGCGCCCGCGGGATCCTTCATCATCATGGTACGCCCGGGCGGCGGCACCATTTGGGTCACACCAGCCTTGAGGCGGTACTGCTCTCCCGGTTGCGGAAACACCATCGCATAGGGGCAAACACCCGGTTTGGCTCGTCTGTCGGCTTCTGCTACTAAGTCCAGGGAGCGCGAGGCTTCCGTCTCCGGATCGCCGATCATAGTCCGATTGAGAACATACACGTAGGAATCGAAATCAACGCGGACCGCGAGAGATATCTTGTCTCCAGTCTGAAACGGGAATGCAACCGAAACCGGCTGGCGCATGCCATCCCGGACCAGCAATACCGTGTAATGGACGCCGAATTTCGGATTCGTCTGGCCCGTCTTCGCCGGGACGGCTGCCTTCGCCTGGCCATTCTGCGCCCATACGGCGCCAGCGATACTCAGGGCGCCACCGAAAACCAGAGCTGTCAACTGCGTTTGATTTAGTTTCATTAGAATTCCTTCCAGCCGCCGCGGCGGCCGTTGCCTTCACTTACTTATGCATCTTACGAGCTACGTCTTACAGGTCATTTCACGGCTCGACGCGAAAACGGGCAGTGGCGACCGTCAGGAGCGTGTTCGCGGCCGACCACCGGCGCCAATCCACGGGTTGTGGCGCTGTAATCAGGACCAGCTCCTGCTGCCCCACCGTGCGCTCATCGAGGGGCAGGGTCTCCTCGCCCAGCGGCAGTACGTAACGTTCCGCCGCGCGCAACACATCGCTCGCGCCATCCCGCGGCAACCACAACTCGTACCGGCCCTTTGCGTCTCGATAGAAGAGCAGGAAGGCGCTATCCCGCTCCACCTTCACGCCCAGTTTGAGTCCGTCGCCCACCCGGTAGACATCCCGCCCGGTGACGATCTTAGTCCCTCCTTCAGGGGAGTTCGCCGGCATGGCGCGCAACCTGTCGAGCACGGGAACTGGAATGGGGCCGCCCCATTGATCCGGAATCGCCACGGACGCCTCATCCACGTTCGGCGCGGAGGGAGATTGAGCCGAGGACGGTGGGGCCGTCTTCGTCAACGGCCCGGCCGTCGCGAAGCCGTACCCATACAAGTTGTTCGGCGAAGTCGCGCCCAGCGGCTTCACCATTTCCAGCATGGCGCTGCGCAGTTTCGTCGCCCGCAACTCGCCCGAAGTCGAGGCGATCGCGGCTGCGAATCCGGCCACATAAGGACACGAAGCGGAGGTGCCGTGGAATGGGGCGCCGTAGGCTTTCGAATAGGATCCGGCGGGCGCGATCAACTCGGGTTTCACGCGTCCATCGTCGGTTGGCCCGGTGGAACTATAACCGGCCAGCATGTCGGTAGTCATGTTGTACGCTCCCACCGCCAGCGCCAGGTGCGCCGTGGCCGGACTACTCACGCTGCCCAGCCCGTGGAGCGCCAGGGCGGCCGTATCGGGACCGACAAACACATGAACCCGAACCGGATGGGTTAAGCGAACCGACCTCAGCGCGAGATAGAGGACTTTACCTTTCCAGTCCTCTCCCGCCAAACTCAGTAGTTCCAACGGAAGGGCGCTGCGCTTTTCGCTCTGACGCTCCTGGGAGCATCGAACCTCCCTTGGCTTCTCGCCCGGCGAGGGAATCGTGAACAGACAGGCATCGATATCCTGCCCGGACTGGTTTCCAGAGGCGGCCCAGTCGTCCCAGTTAACGATGACGCTGAGACCAAACGTCTTCTTACCCTGCCCATTTTCCATCTCGCCGGTACGGATCGGCAGCAGGATCTCGCCCACCGGCCCGAACTTCAGCCATCCGTCCTGGTCGGTTTCGTGGGCGGAAAACAGCCAATGAAGTCCGCCGTGATTCCCCGCCGAGACTACCCAAAGACGATGGTCCTCCCGGACCTGCTCGTCGATCGCGCGGCTCATCAGATCGCCGCCGCGCAGATCGGTTGCAGCCGAGCCGCCGGAGAAGCTCACAATGTCCACGCGTTGGTCCCGCATCCATTCCGCGGCCTCAATCCAGGTGCCCGACGCCGGGTCGATTACCGCCAGGTAGAGCTGCGCATCCGGCGCCGCGGCATGGATGATTTCGGCGCACGCCGCACCGTGCGCCTCGCCATTCTCGATGGACGAGCCTTCGTTGCCGCCGAAAGTCCGCGCGCCTCGCGGTGCGGGCACCAGGCCATTCTGCTGCAGCTTGCCATAGCCTTCGAAACCGAAATCGATGATCCCGACTTTGATGCCCTTGCCCGTGTAACCCGTACCTTCGGCCCCAGCAGGTCGGCCCCCTTCGTCGCGGGCCGCTCGGCCGGCGGCGACAGCGAGCGCGGGGCCTCCGCCATCAACCGCTGTAACTCAGCATCGTTCTGGGCCGCGGCGTAACTGACGCCGCACAACAAAAGCAGCGAACATTCCAGGATCTTCTTCAGCATCGCTTGTCTCTTTGCAATTCGGTTTGGCCGCGGACCTCGCCGGCTAGCGTTCTTCCACCGTGAAATGCAGGTCCATCACCGCGGTTGGGCCGCTCACGCCGCGCGTATCCACCACTCCATCGCGAAATAGCCTTTCGTCCGGTCCCATGACCACGATGCGCACGATTCGCTCGCCGCGAGGCGCGGCGGAATTCGGCAGTGCCCCGGAGGAACTCACCGAAAACGCGGACTCCCCAGCGGGGATGGGAATACCTTCCGACGGGGTGAGCAATCGAATCGCGCCTTTCGGGTCGCGCTCGAATGCCCAGGCGACGGCTTTATCGGCGCTCGATATATGAATCTTCAGACTCTCACCGGCATGGACCCGGGCGGTCGCGGAATGAGCCAGGCCGGATCCGGCCCAATCCGCAACCGCCGCCAGGCTGTGCTGAATCTCCAGGTTGAAGACTGGCAGCAGCGGATCGGTCGCGTGTACCCGGGCGGCCTCCAGATCGGCGTGCGCCGGTGAAGGCGAGGCCTTCTTCGCCGCTCCTGCTCCAACAGGGGGCGTGGCTGGCGATGGCGTGCGCAAATCGCCGGACGGACTCTGGAACGCCAGTTCCGCCGGCGGTTCGGAGGGCCGTTGCAGGATCGCGAAGCCAACCAGCGCCGCGCACACTCCCGCCGCTGCCCAGGCGAGCGTCCACCAGGGGGCCCAGCTCTCGGACCGCAATTTCTTGGGGCGAGGCGGCGCCAGTTCATTCAGGACGGCCCGCCGCAGTTCCGGCGATTCCATAGCCCCGCGAAGGTCCTCCATCTCCATCAGCAAGGCGAACAGGTCCGGATCCGCGGCGGCGGATTCGTACAGTTCCTTCCTTTCCTCCGCCGTCAGCGCCCCAAAGGTGTTGGCGTATAGGAGGCCCACCATGCGGTTGTCCGGTTTAGGGTTCATGCCGACCATCCCATGATGAGACTCAGCCGCTGGCGGCACCGGCAGAGGCGAGTATAATAGGCACTGCCTGTCAGCCCCAGGATGCCCCTCATCCCATCGGTCTTCTTGCCCTCCAGGAACATCTGTAAGAGCTGTTGGCAGCCCACACCCAGTTGCCGGATTCCGTGGCGGAGACGCTCCGCGGCGCTTTTGCGAATCAGTTGCTCCTCAACCGAAGGGCTGTTCGAATCTACTGCGTCGAACTCCTCTGCAAATTGCGCCCCGCCGCGCGTTCTCCGGCGTTGGAACTCATAAATCTTGAGCCTTGCAATCGTGATGCCCAGCGGAAGCAGGTCATGAGTTTTCTCCAGATGCGGGTAGCGTACGTGGATCAGCAGCATAACTTCCTGCGCGATATCGTCGGCCCACTCCGGATTCCGCCCAGCCACGTACCGCACGACGCATCTGCGGACCTGCTCCAGGACACTGTCGCGCTCCGGATTGGAGGCGGGCACTGCTTGTAAGCTGCTCATCGATTCCTCGCGCTACCGCCCGACAACCTGAACCTCCACCCGGCGATCCATGCGGTAATCTTCGTCGGAATTCCCGCGCGACAACGATTCGCGGCTGCCGCGGCCCTCTCCACGCAATCGCTTGGAATCGATGCCGCAACTGCCGGTGAGAAGACGGATCACCGCCTGCGCGCGGCGCTCGGACAAAGCCTGGTTATAGTCGCTGGCGCCGCGGCTGTCGGTGTGGCCCACTACCAGGAAGCTGAGGCCCGCGAATTCCGGTGCCGAGAGAGCTTTGCACAGCTCCGCCTCCTGCAGGAAGCCGCTCTCCGCCAGACGATCCTGATCGAACTCAAACTCTATCGGCAAATCGATCCTGCGCCCCGGCGCGCCAGTCTGGGTATCCGCAGCCAGTTTCAGTTGCCGCTCGATCGTGTCGGCGGTAACCGGGCCCTCGGACCTGTTCAGATAATCCACCAGCGCCCTGGCTTCCTTAGTGGCGAAGCTGGCCGTCGATTCATCGGCCAGCACCTTCGCTTCGGCGCGCCGGCCCAGCGCCATTGCCATGCGCGCCTGCTGATAGAGGGCCATCGCTCTGAATCGAACGTCCCGCGCCCGTTCACCTGCCAGCCGATAAGCGTCCCAGGCCTCTTGAGTGGTGTTCGCGGCCTCCACGGGCAAACAGGTGGCGCAGGAGCGTGACGAGTGGGGCAACGGCGCATTCACCAAAGCCCTGCTGGAGGGTATTGGCGGGCAAGCCGATTATGGACACACGGGTAAGATCACGGTAAACATGCTGGATCTGTACATCTCCGAGCGCGTCAAGGAGCTGACACAGGGCCAGCAGACACCCTCGACAACCAAACCCCAGACGATTGCGGATTTTCCGGTGGCAGTGAGGTAAGCGAAGGGCGCAGACCCGGGCGGTGACCGACCCTGGAGTCATCACGACCCGGCAGGCGATTACACCCGCCGGTGTGCCCACCGTATTCGATCCCGCCTTCGAATGGATGCCCCAGGCGCCTCTCAGCTACCGTGCCGCGAATTGGCCGTTTGCCATAGAGCCCCGGTGGAAGCGGCGTGCCACACCTCCTCGATCTTCGCTGGGGCTAGCGTCAATGGCACGCAGTGTGCAATGTCGCCCTGTGGCACGCATACTTCGCGGACGAGGTGCCGTGCATCCGCGTCGGCCTGCCCGCGTCGGCACGATACCGCGGCGCTGCCCGCGCCGGGCTTTCAGCGGCGCCAGGCAATGCCGCACGTTCCGGCGAGAGCGAATGAGCGGCGTCAGGACCTCACGGCGTTTTTCTCGATGTACTCTTCGGCCTTCGACTTCGTCGGCCGCCGATCGATGTAATAGAAGCGCTCCGCGTACTGGAGGTTATGCGGCCGGCCGTATTCCCGGTCGTTGTCGAGAAGGAACTGGCGCACGTAGGCGCGGTCGGCGGTGCGGTCATCGCTGCCGAACAGCGGCAGGCGCTTTCCCTGCCGCGCCAGTTCCGCCCTCAACAGCGAACCGCGATTGCCGTCGCCCTGGGACTTACATGCTGCGATGGCATCGATCTTCTTGTCGATTTGAGAGCTGATATCGACCACCCGGTTGAACGGCTGGCTCGGCCGGGCATAGAAACAATACCGCTCGGTCACAGCGTGGGGTTGAATGCCAGCCAGCATGTGCTCGTGAAAATCGTTGGGCATTCCGGCCATCCAGCAGGCCTCTTCCACGGCACGCCCGGTTACCCAGTGGTCGGGATTTTCCTCGTCCTCCCGCGACGGATTGAAGGAGATGGTGGTGTCCACCTTGAGCATCCGGAAAATGAGAATCAGGCGGCCGCGCAGGTCGATACAGGAGATGCCGTCCATGTCGTGGTTCAGGTAGTAGAAATCGAACACATCCTGGAACCCGAGGGCCGCGGCCATGCGGCCGTGGTCCTGCTCGTTGCTGTAAATGTTCTGGGCGTTGGTGTGGCCGCCGGATCTTTCATCATTAGTGGTGCGCACGATGTAACCGGTGTAGCCTTCTCGCATCAGCTTGGCGCACAGCCCCGAGGCGTAGTAAGGGATATCGTCAGCATGGGCATGCACGGCGGCGAAGACTTTGCCCTTGTGGGGCTGCCCCGGCTGGTCCTTCATGACGACGACTTCCCTCGCACTGGCCTGGGACGCCGCGGCGGCCGAACCCGTCAATTCATCGTAATCGTACATTGTCTGTCTCCTGAGTGGGCCTACAGCGGAATCGCATTGGCTTCGACGTATTTGCGAATCGACGGTTCGTAGCTGGCTTCCGGACCGATATAGCGGAAGGTCTCGGCGTATTCCAAGCCGAACTGGTGTCCCAAGGTCCGGAAATCCTCCATGATGAAATGCTTGGTGTATTGGAAGTTCGCGGTTTCGTCGTCGTTGCCCAGCAGAGGCAGTCTCTTGCCCTGGCTTGCCAGATCCCGGCGGAGGCGGGCCCCGGCATCGCCGGCCGGCCCCTTGGCCTTGTTGGCCACGTTCGCCCGCACCTTGACGTCGATGTAAGAGCCGATATCCACCACGCGGTTCACCAGATTGTGTCCTTGCGGCGCCCGCGAGTGGTAGTATTTCTCGCTCACGCGTCCCGGTTTCAACCCGGCCTTGAGCTGCTCGGGATATTCCCGGCCGCCGCCGGGGGTCGACATCCAGCAGGCTGTTTCCACCGCCTTGCCGACGACCAGGTGATCGGGATTCTCGTCGTAATGGTCATAGGGATCCATCACGAATACGGTATCCACCTGGAGCAGTCGGAGCAGGAAAATCAGGCGCTGGCGGAGTTCGATGATCGCGACATCGTCCATACGATGATTCCGGTAATAGAAGGAGAACGATTTGAGGCCGAGCGCCTTGGCCGCCTCCTGGTAGTCGATCTCATTCTGCGTGGTGCCCCACCCGACGCTCGAGCCGGACTTCTCGTCATTGGACAGGCGGATGAGGTAGCCGGTGTAGCCTTCGCCGATGAGCTTGGCGACCGTACCGGCGCAGAACAGGATGATGTCGTCCGAGTGGGCCTGGAAGGCGGCAAGAACCTTGCCCTGGTACGGTTTGCCGGGCCGGTCGCGTTCGATCACCAGGTCGTCCGCATACGTGAGGTAATCCGGCGTGAGCAGCGGGCTGCCTGGGCCGCGGGGCACGGACCATGCCGACGGCGAGGTGCCGGGCGGCAGATTGGAGCGCTGCCGGTCGGGGGTGGACTGCTGAGGCAGCGCCGCGGCGCCGCTGAGGGCCAAGCCTCCTCCCACGGTGCGAGTCAGAAACTGACGTCTTTCCATGGCGATTGTGACTCCTCTCTTCCGGGAGCGCGAGGAAGCGTCCAGAATCCCATTATGCACAAGCATTTTGCCGGGGCGTACCTGTCATGCCCGTGACGGCGCAAACTGCCGCTCTCTTTACGTCGCCGTCGGCACTTGGGTGCGCGCTCTCAAGTGACAGGCCGGTTTGGCAATACCGGAGTTGCTAGCGGGCACCCCTGCCGCCACGAGGCGGTTGACTGGGCCGGCTCGCTTCAGCCAGCAGCGCGGCAAATTCAGCCCGCGTCATCTTCAATTTCTCGGGATGAGCGTCAACCCACTTCCCCAAAGCGATAAGCTTCTCCGCTGTCCAGCCGCCTTCGAATTGTGCGCCGTTCTTGCCTTGGCTGTTCAATTCAAAATTGAAAGCGTCTTGCAGGTTGGTGAATTCGGCCTTATCGACCGCTGCCGCGGCCAGCACGGCGGGAATAAAGATAACCCCATCCTGCTTGGCCAGGACCAGGTCCCCCGGCAACACAACGGCCCGTCCGATCCGAACCGGAACGTTGATCCCCGTCAGTTGCATTTGCGCCCATGCCGAGGGATCGTAGCCCCGATAAAATCCGTTGAGGTTAGCGATCTCCCGGTTTTCTTCCGCATCCCGTATACCGGCGTCGAATATAAAGCCGGAATGGGTGTGGGCGGCGATGCCGCTCCCCAGGTTGGAACCGATAAGGGTGCCTTCAATGACCTTCCCATAGCCATCGGCGACCATCGTGTCACCCATCTGAAGCTCATTGATCACCCAGCTATTGGTTCCGCTGACGCGTCCCTCCGCCTTACCCTCGGCGGCGACGGCAGCCGCCATGTCGGGCCGCCGCGGCATGAATTGCGCCGTGAGCGCTCGGCCGGCAAAAGGCTTTTCGATGTGGAGAGCCTGCCAGCCACCCTCAAACTGGTTCGTGTAGCCTTGGCCACGCAGATAGTCCCACACATCCTCGATCGACAGGTCCAAAGCGCGCACAAGCAGATTGTCCGCTACTTTCGGGCGTCCGTCGGGAAAGCGCTCGCCCTTCCATTCCGACGTGTAAAACATCACTTGTTCTTTCGTCTGCTTGATTTGGGCGAAGGCTGTCGATGGACCCATCGCGGCGCAGGCGATCAAAATAGTCAAAACGGTCTTTTTCATAGAACTCCCTCTCTTCAATTGATCATCGCATTTGAGTCGGCGCATAAACGACCTCCGATAGAAGCTTCCCTGGCTGAGGCTTGCTGGCGTGTTACAACTCTGCGATGCTTTCGATCACGGCATCGCCATTATGGAAAGGCGCCTCACGAAGCTCTATCCCCAGCCCGGGTGTTTCGGGCGCCGTCACGTACCCGTTCACCGGCGTAGGCACGTTTTCGATGAAGTGTGGGTACACGTCGTTATACATGTGGTACACGCTTTCCATAATGAAGAAGTTCGTCAGGGATGTCGCCGTGTGGATCGAGGCGAACCACAGGATCGGCCCGCCCCCCGTGTGCGGGCACACCGGAATCTTGTAGGTATCCGCCATATACGCAATCTTCTTCGCCTCGGAGATTCCCCCGCACCAGGTGACATCCCACATCACCACGCCGACTGCCCGTTGTTCGAACATCTCCCGGAACCCGAAGCGCGTCGCCAGCCGCTCGCTGATGCAGACGGGTATGCTGGTCTGCCGCGCCAGCGTCGCATACGCCTCCACATTGTCGGCCAGCATGGGATCTTCGAGGTACATAATTCCGTATGGTTCCAGCGAATGGGCGATCATCACCGAACAGGTGAGGTTCCACTTGCTGCTCAAGTCGAGAAAGATCCCCATCTCATCGCCCGCCGTCTTGCGAATACGCTCGATCGGATCGAGCGACGCCTTCAGCTCGGCCATGGAGATGAACGTGCCGCCGTGCCGGGCGGCGGCGTTTACCGGACCGCGGTCGTAGGGGTAAATCTTGATCCCCTTGATGCCCCGGCTGAGCAGAAACTCAGTCAGCTTCTCGGGGGCGTCATGCTCCCGCATGCCGTTGATCGGCCACCCGTTCATGGTGTTGTACACCTGCAATTTCTCCTGGGCCTTGCCGCCCAGCAGCCTATAGACGGGAAGGCCGGACGCCTTGCCGAGAATATCCCACTGCGCGATATTGAGGGCGCTGAGCATGCGCGTCTCGGCCCCGCCCCAAGGCGCATACGAAATTTGATAAAAGAGGGTCTGCCAGAGGCGATCAATGTCGGCCGCATCCTTCCCCAGAATCAGGGGCGCATATGCCTTCAGCACGGCCACATGCGACTCGTGGCCGGCACCGGAATAGGATTCGCCAATGCCGACGATACCTTGATCGGTGTAGAGACGCACCCACGTCCAGTCGGGTGAAATTCCTTGTATACGCAACTCCCGCCTAAAACGCACGGCCTCGATTTTGGTTATTTTCAGAGGTCCCACACGCGCGGCGGCGGCCCGCGCCTCTGGCGTACATAGTCCAGTTCCGAGTATCGCCAGAGATCCGGCGCCTCCGGCGCCGAGAAAACCCCTTCGTGTCATTTGACTGTCTTGCATCCGACCCTCCTCCTGCTCGCTTTGAAGGCGTCGCCGTTCTTGAATATCTCAGGCTTAGTACTCGGTTTCGCAATTACGGTCACACGCCCTGCAACCGCTCCCTTACGGTCGCGGCTCGGAAATGCGCGAGTCCGAGCCGCGACCGTAAGGGAGCGGTTGCCCTCGAATACGACAGCGACCCTTCCTTCATTGCGTGACCGAAGACACAACCATCTCCAACAGTCTGCGGACGCCATCATCCCCGCCAACCGGGCCATCATGAAACTGATCGTGCGGACCCGCTTTCCAATTGTCGCGGGAATGGTCCATCTGGTACGTTACCGGCAGGCCCGTCAGTTGGGGGTCGAGTTGCGCATCGCTCGAGGACATTTTGTAGATCACCAGGTCGAGCGACGGCACCACGTAGATGGCCGACCCGCCCGCCCCCGACTTGAAAAACGCGTCGCGGGGCGCTCCAAAGACGTGACCATCCGCGTTGGTTTCGAACATCAGGCTCATCGGCGCGTGCGGGTTATAGGGCGAAGGGCTGCCGCACATGGCGACATACTCGGCGGGCACCAATTGGCGATTGGCCCAGCGGCCCTTGTGTAGCAGAAGATAGGTGAACCGGAGCGCATCGGTAGCACGCAATGCGATTCCTCCGCCGCCGGGCGTGTGCGGCAGGGTGCTCCCGTTGCGGTGCAAAGCGTAACCCCACGGCCCGAAGCCCATCGGCTTGGCCAGTTTCTCGTCGATATACTGCTGCATCTCCATCCCGGTCAGGCGGCGCAGCACGATGGAGGCCACGTGCGGTGAGCCCGAGGCGTAGGAGTACCCTTCGCCCGGCTTGGTCCACATCGCCGTTCGCAAGGCGCTGGTGTCCTGGTCCTCGGGTGCGGCAGGGCGCGGAACCGGCTCCAGCGGCCGATCCTCACCACGGACCATTCCCGGATTGCCGCCGTCCCCGTGCATGCCGGAGGTCATGGTCAGCAATTGCCCCAACTTGATATCCGCTTTCAATGGGTCGCTCAGCGGAAATGCTTCCGGCAGGTACCTCTCGGTGAATACCTTGGTCTCCAGGCCTTCGGGGATCTGGTCGCGCTCTTCCTGCAACATGATCCCGCAGGAAATGCTGGTGAACGCCTTCCCAATCGACGCCATATCGGGATGCGCTTCGCGATTGCCTTTGCCGAAGTATTTTTCGTAGACCAGATAACCGTGTCGCACCACTACCAGGCCGCCATGTTGGCTGGTTTCCTTCTCGAATTCGAACGCCTGGGCAAGCCTGCCGAGATCCATGCCTCCCAGCTTGCGGACCTTCGCGGCATCCGTTAGAGCACGCCAGCCTCCCGCGCTGTCAGGAGGAGGAAAGTAGTCGTGGTCCCCGGCCACCACCAGAGGCAAGCATAAGAGCAGGGCAGAAGATGCCGCTCGTTGCAATATACCGTCGATCATGGTATCCCCATTATTATTCCGCAAATCGCAACTGGTGGGCGGCACCGCTGGGATCGGGAATCGCGTTGAAAAGAGTGCCGCTCTGTCGGAGGGCTAACATGAGAGCCGAGTACTCCGAAGATGCGGTCGTCGTCGAGTTGGGGGACGCGCCAGTGCCGCAGTTCGCGGCGAGCGCCGCGGCGGAGGCGGCTGAAGTAGCCCGGCGCGCCGTGCCTCGGCGATCTTCGCCGCGTCCGCCACGTCGATGGGGCGGTGACCAAGTGCGTGCTCCGGCACGCGCAGTTCGCGCACGAGGCCCGCGCGCCCGCGGCGGCCTGCCCGCGATACGCGCCGCATCTCGACGTTGCCGCCGTCCTACTCACGTCGACCGAACTCCCGGTGACATAATGGTACCGATCGGAGGCTCCATGGGCCGAAACGTTTCCCGCCGCCGGTTCGTGCAATCCACACTAGCCGCGGGCGTCCTCTCGGCGGCAGCGGTGCCGCACGCCCATATCAAGGTGGGCTTGTATAGCATCACCTATGGCGGCGTCTGGTACCGAGGCGATGCCCTTACTGTCGAGCAGGTCATCGGCCGTGCCAGGAAATTTGGGTACCAGGGCATCGAGATTGACGGCAAGCGCCCGCACGGCAATCCCCTCGACATGCCGAAGGCTCGCTGCCAGCAGCTCCGCAAGCTGGCCGCCGACCAAGGCATCGAGATCTACGCCGTTGCCGGCAACAACGACTTTAGCAGCCCCATTCCGGAGCATCGCGAGACCCAGTTGGTTTACCTTCACGAGCTTCTGCGTATGACCTCCGACCTTGGCGCGAAAACGGTGCGCATCTTTCTTGCCTGGCCTGGCGTCACTTTCTTACATGCTGGTGGCGGCAGCTATGAAGTCGCGCAGGCTGTTTGGAAGGCTGAGCACAAGGAGTCCACAGACGAGCAGACATGGGGCTGGTGCCGCCAGGCCGTCTTCGAAGCTGCTGCTTTTGCCGGTGATTACGGCGTGACGCTCGCGCTGCAAAACCATCCGCCCGTGATCAAAGGCTATGCCGATACGATCCGAATGGTGAAGGAAGTCGCTTCTCCCCATCTCAAGATCTGCTTCGATGCCCGCCTCGAGCACAGTCTGGACGAGCCCGCCGTTCGTAAGGCGGTCAACGAAGTCGGCGCGCTGCAAACGCTGTGGCATTTCGGCGGCGAATACGACCGCGGCCCGGATGGCATCACCGTCAAGGGCGATGAGAAAGCCTTCGCGGAAGCGCTGGGCCTGCACGACATCGGCTATCGAGGCTACGCTGGATTTGAGCTGTGCCATCCGCTGCCAGTCGTCAACGGTCGGACGGTCGGCCTCGATTTCGTTGACAAAAACGCCCAACTCGCCGCCGAGTACATGCGCGGCGTTCTGGCCCAAGCGGGCAAAATGGTAGGGTAAGCTTTCCGAACGGGCTGCGTCAGCCGCCGCAGTCCGCCGCGGGGGTTCGCGGCGCGGACGGAGGCGCCAGCGCCCGAGTTCGCGGCGAGCGCGGCGGGGGTTGACCGTACGGCGTCGAAGCGTCGCGCAACACCGCCCGGTCTATCAGACCAGCAATCCCCAGGCCCGAGCCATGGTGGAGCGAGACTTCGAACCGAATTTCCAGAACACGCTCCGTCATGACACATCCTCTGGGATAAAATCCCAAAGCTCTACGAGATCTGCCGCCCTGGTGCTTCGAGCGGGACGGCCCTCCCAAGGCCCATTCCGAAAGGCAGGGGGAACCGACGAGCCGCCAGGCGGACCGAACACGCCATCGAATAGCAGCCTGTGCTCAGGCTTCAACCGGCTGCAGAGTGTCCAGTATTGGACCCCGATTCCTCTTGGCCGAACGCACCAGTTCTTCGGCTCGCGCGCGAAATTGCGCGATGGGAAATGATGGTGTGCCCGGTGTGCCCAAACAATGCCGGCGGAAAAGGAAAGCGCGGACCCAGCATCCGGCAGCGAAACGATGGATTCGCGATAGCTCTCCGCGAAGCTCCCTAGAAATGCGCCCGCCTCGTGGGCGGCCACGAACAGGATGGCGTCGTCGCCTCCGATCAGCATGATCTCGAAGGGGGGAGTTGGCGCCGGCTCATCGCGAGACGGAGAAATGACGGCGCATCCGCAGATAACGCCATGATGCACTGCGCTACGGGTCCGCCGGCTTAACTGGCGGTAATGCTGTTTGGAGCGAGAGCCATGGTCACGTAGGTACTTTCCCAGGCGGTCCAGGTCCATGTAGATAAGCGCCACATAATTTTGCGGCTTGCTTTGCATGGCCAGCACCGAAAGATTTTTCAAATCGCCGAGTTTCGTGCCAGCTAATTCTTCAATTGAGTCAACGTAGCCCCCGCGCGCGCCGGCTTTTCGACGCAGGTCACACGCGGTGCAGCAAAGCCTCGGCGAACCAGGTCACCGTGGCCTTGCCGCTCTTCTCCACAAAAGCCTGCTCCACCCTACGGCAGTAGGCTTCGGCAGCGAACTGATCGGCGAATTGGATCAGGGCCGTCCCTCCACCAGCCGAGGTGGCTTCCCAGGGGCCGTGTGAGTCGTCGAGCGTTGGCTTATCCGTGATGATAGGCCGTGCCGGCTCGGTCCAATCCACATTGCCTGAACCAGGAAGCAAGCGGAGCATCTCGACCTCGTTCAACTCGCGCTCGATGTCAGATTCACCAGGTAATGGCGGCGCGCGATATGGGCCAGCTCATAGATCAGGATAGACTCTACCTGCGCGGTCGAGAGGCCCGTCAGCAGTCCGGTCGCCCGCCAGTTGCGATTGGGTCCATTCGCGCGGGCGGCTGACCTCGTAAATACGCGCGCGCTGCTTTTCGTTGCGCCGCACCAGCCCTTTTTCGCCCATGATCTCTCGCAGATCGCCGAACTGCTGGAGGGGGAATTCAACAGGTGGGCGTCGTCCTGCGAGCCCTTTCGCTACGCCAGCTTGCCGACGGCTTCAGTGCGCCAGGTCGCCCAGGCACTTCCTCTTACAGCCAAGGCGGTTCGCGTGGAACGCGGATCGAGGATGCGAACGGTAATGAGGGCGCAGATGAGGTCGCGAATATTCCCGCTTTCGGCCCCCGAAGCCGCGTTCTCGTTCACTTCCAAAACACTATCCCGAAGAATGGCCCCGATTTCGGCGCTTGACTAATTGGCCAATGGTTCTTCTTGCTGGAGTGCCGCCAGATTGTTCACCTTGTGGTCCGGCGTTTTCCAGCTCTGGGCGGCTTACGCGCCACTCGGAGAAAGGCCGCATTTGGGTGTCACGGGCCGGAAGTCGGGTTGGGGGAGATCACCCCTGCGCAGGGGAGCATAGAACTGGGCCGCTTCCCCCCGAAACTTGACGGTGCATAATCAACTCCCGCCGCGCTCGCCCGGGACGTCGGGTGGTAGCGATCATCTGAAAACGTAGATGTTTGGACTTTGGCCGGGCCGGGGTTGTCGAGGATGTCGCGGAGTTTGAGGCGCAGGTACGGGAGATACCCGCCGGGAACAGGGTGCTCCCGGAGTTCCTCAATGACGGGTTGGAAGTAGGCCAGTGAACGAACTCGTAGCAGCGGCGGCACATCGGTGGGCCGCGTCCTACGACGGAGGCAGCCCAGCAAGAGCGCCGTCTCGACCCCTTCGAGGGGAACGCCGCGGTCAAACCAGGTGCGAGCCTGGCGTTAATCGGGAACGCTGGCGCGCAACGGTGTGTCAGGCAGGTCTACGTAGAGAGTCAGCACCGCGCTGAGGTACAGCGCGGGGTTGGAGTTGGGCTCCAGGATCGAAACGGCGGGAGTCATTTCTTTCTCCGACGCGCTGCGGTTTCCTGCTCGCTTTGGCGCACCCGGCAACTCTCGCCTTCGAGGGCGGTGACGTTGGCGTGATGGAGCCAACGATCCAGCAACGTCACTATACACGTGGCGTTGGGAAAGACTTCGTTCCATTCTTTGAACGGACGATTCGTAGTCAGGAGGACTGGCTTTCGTTCATATCGAAGTCGGCCATGGGCTTGAACCTTTTGATGCCGCTGATCCGCAGGCGGCGTTCCAGGCTGCGACGTGAGCGTTCAGTGGCTTCTGCCTTGGCGATCTCTTTGATCTGATGAGCGGAGCAACGGGCCCTGGTGGCACGCGCGAGGAAGTCATCCAACTGCGCGGGCAGGGCGCAAGCCGATCTGCTTGAGTTGAGAGGCGAGACTATTGTTCGTCATCATGGTCGGTGTCTTGCGTGCGGGCGAGTTCATCGCAGGTCTCCAGATCGTGAGGGCGGATATCGAGCGACTGAGCTTGCGGATGGTGGCTGAGATCGAGGCTAAGCGGTGTAGAGCGAGGTTGCCGGCGCAGCAGAAGAGCCACGGAAGAGGCAGGTGGAGTGCCGCGTTGAGATCGAAGCGAACATAGATAGTCTTGCGCGGGCGTATGGCCTCGATCCGGTCGGTGGAGAAGGCGTGCAGCGCAGGAGGCAGCAATGCAGGAATGGTTCGCGGAACTGCGGACGCAAGCGGGCAACGGTGCGCCGCAACTGCACCACGCTACCGCTGTAGCCGCGGTCGCGAATCATCTGGTAGATGCGCGTGGCGCGCAGGCGCGGATGTCGATCGCAGAACAGGATAGCGGCCGGAAGCCCGCTAATCAGGGGGTTCGTGATGTTGTTCCGGAACCCAATAAAATCGGGGCTTCCACGCCCTATGACTTCAGCGGTAAGAATCTGACGCCCTAGGGCGGACTGCTGCCGGTGATCACCATGCTGGAGAAACTCGGATTCCAGTCCGGCGCCGGAAACCTGATCAAAGAGGCGAACCACGATGCCGGGCTGGCGGCGCATCCGTCAGGCCGCTTTGACGTAAACGGCAATCACTTGCCGTTGGCCATGCTGGCGTACAACCTGAACTGCTGGCTGATGCTGTTCAACCGCGAGCCGCAGGCCGACGCCACCGAACTGAGGCACACGACTCTGGCGACCTCGCGGCTTCGCTTCCTGTACGTGGCGGCCAAAATCTGGCGCCGCGCCGGCCGCACTGGAGTGAGCTACAGCGATCACTACGAGGAGAAAGGTGTGTTGGAGCGGCTGATGGATCGGCTGCGCAGGATTGCGCCGCGCGCGCAGGGCTATGCGCCGGTGATGCTGCCAGCCTTGCGCTGCATGGACCCCCCGCCGGGCCTGCCGCGCTGTGCATAGAAGTTTATGCGCGGCTCGCAAGCGCAACGAAGCAAGTCACTTCGGCGCGGGCCGTGGCGGGAACGGACTCTGGGGGAGGACGGTGAAACAGCGAAAATCGACCTGACCTATTCAATCCGAGCGAACCTCTGCGGTTGAGGAAGGGATAGCTCGCAGCACCAAATTCGCGTCAGGAGCCGGCCAGGGCGGCCTTGAATCGGCCCCAGCTCAGGAGGCTTCTCCGGCGGGGCAGGTGGGTACCAGCCACTACCTGATCGCCGGAGATTACAGCGCGAGGATTGATCGTGAACAACGATTCCGCGACGCCCTCGCCGTACTCGACGGCAACCGCTCGCATGGCGGAGTCGAGAAGCGGAGGCCGCTTTTGAGTGTCGTGAGCGTCGGAAGCAACGACGTGTACGATGCCGAGGCCGAGCAGCCGCCGCGCTCGATTTCGGGCTTTGTCTCTGAAATCCCCGGACAATGATTGAGCTGTGACCTGGACCAAACACCCCATTTCGCACCATTCCGACAGTGTTTCGGTCATGCGATCGAGCAGCGGGTTTAGCTCTGGGTGGACAATGATCGGGACCATTCCCGCCTGCAACAGCATGGAAAGGATCCCAGTAGTCGTTTTAGGGATGGAGGAGTTCGAAAGTTCGACGAGCAGGTACTGGAGGTTGTTGATTGTGTACCTGGTGGGGTGGTCGAGAGCATCCTGAACGGACTCAAGGGTAAGGTGAAGCTCGCAGCCGGTGTGGATTGCCGGAACCGGTCCCACGGCATTGCGAAGTTCGGCGAGTTTCTCTAAAACGATTTGCGGGTGGAAGGCGAATCGGGAATTGCCGTGAGGCGTGGCGACCAGGTCCGTTGTGCCTGCTTCGGCGGCCATCGAAACCATTCCGACCGCTTCCTGAAGAGTTCCGGCACCGTCATCCAGGCTGGGCAAAACGTGAGTGTGGATATCAACCATGATCTGATGCCTGGCTGCTGACAGCCAGCGAAAAACGGGGCCGGCTGTGGAGACCTGGCCCCGACAAGGGAAAGGTACAGCTAGCGGCTCACCGTAGCATCACCACCGCTGAATGTGCCAGCAGCAGCAAGACCGCCGACGGTGCCGGCAGCGGCTACGGCTGTTCCACCGACAATGATGGCGGTGGTGGAAATACCAGCAGCCGCGCCGGCGCCCGCCGCCGCTGCGCCGGCCGCGCCGGCCGCGGCGCCAGCAGCAGCCCCGGCAGCAACAGGCGACGCTGTTGCGACGGCGACTACTTCGGTCGCACCCGCGGCGGCCGTTTCACCGGGAACTACCGAACCGGTGACGTGGATCTGCTTCCCAACGAGTTTCTTGAGATTGGATCCTGTGAGCTCGACGGTGACTTTAGTAGTGCCGTCGGTGAGGAAGAACTTGCCGTCCTTCATCGTGAGAGTACCTGTAAGTACGGCTTTATTCCCACCAACAGCCTGTACCTGTAAAGCCGTTCCCGAAAGAACGCGTGCAACCAACATTCCCTGCTGGTTGCGAATTTCGGCGTTCCCGGCAATTGCGACAACCTTTACTTGCTTCTGGTTGTCAACTGCAACCCGTACGTGGGCTCCGGAATCCCAAGCGCCAATTTGGAAGTTGCCGGTTTCGAGACGGTAGTTCGACATGTGATTGAGGTCTGCCATGCCGCTGGTAAGCACCAGGCGATCCTGGTAGATCCTGGCTTCTGAGCTGGATGCCAGCGTGAGGCGTTCTCCGCCTTTCAGACTGACATCGGACGAGGTGGCGGTGGTCCGGACGGAAGTACCGTCCAGAATGGTGGCCGTGCCCGGCACGGAAGCATTATTGACGAAAAACGCTCCACGGGACTGTGCCACTCCAATGACAGGAGGGGACGCCGAGAGCGACAGAATGCTTCCGCAGACGAGCCCTAACCACAGGGATCTGCGAACAATCTTAATCAATTCACTACTCCTTTGCTAGATTTCAGCGGAAGCGCTGAGCCGGCGCTTCACTTGGTCGGCGCCGGATCCTGGTCCCTCGACCGCCCGTCGGTGCGGGAGAGATATATCATGAATGGCGTGATTTCAAACGGCAGCTTGTCGCGAGCCGAGATTAGCGGAACCGCCTTCGCCTTGGCGAGCGCAATCTCGTTCGTCCACGGGTCCAGGTGCACGCGGGAGCCCAGCGGAAGAGCGACGATCTGTTCCAGTTTTTCCTGATCGGGTGCCGGCGCCTGTTCAGCCAAAGCACCCAAACGCGCCCGGTTCGTCGCACTGGCTAATTGATTGCCGAGGTTGGCCCGGATCAAGCTCGGCAACTGGGCCGCACGGCTATCGAGCGCCTTCATAAATAATCCGGCGTTGGCCAGGTTGGCTTTGTAAGGCGATTTTGAGATCAGCTCAACTGCTTTAGCGCCGGCGGCTGCGATTTCCGGTTCGGGGCGCGTAAGCTGCAGATTCCGCAACAACTCCCCCTCTCCCAGCATGGTTTGGTCCGAGAATGCGAAGTGGGTATCGGTGCGATGGCCTAACGCGATGTGGGCCAGTTCGGTCGCCAACACCATCGCAAGGCTGGCTTCGTCCGGCAACACGTCGATTAGCCCGCGGCTGATCACTATGGTTTGGCCGACTGAAAATGTCTCGAGCGGCGTGGTGAGCAGGACGCGACATTTTGCATCGACACCAAGACTATTGGTGACGATCAAATTGTTGACAACGGTATTGAGAATTTCATCGACCGGACCTGCGGGCGCCAAGAGACCGGATTTCTGCAGACGCTCGAGGATATTGGCTTCGGCCTGGCGTTCCCACGAGCGCTGGCTCTCGAGCGGCGAGATCTCCACAGGTTGCGACCGGTCTTCGACGGGTTTTTCGGCTTCGATTGCGATGGAAGCCAACTCCTGCAGTTTATCGCTCGTCGAGACGCGGTATCCCCAGAGACGCGTTTGCGCCTTGAATCGCGGCATCCCGTTGTTCTTCTCACTGCTCCCGGATTCTTCTACATAGATGAAGGCGGGCACCCACCGGCCGGCAGTCACGTGAATGCGCCAACTATCGAAGTGGAAGTACATGCGAGAGGCGGAGCCGTTGGTATAAATGCCGTTGAATCGCACAATACGAAGCTCCCGATCCTCCACCCAGATTCGGCCTTTGAACCTTCCCGCTGCCTTCTTATCGATAGGGGCGACATCGAAAAGTAGGCAACGCACCTCGCCGAGGAATTCCCGTCGCACAAATTCGATCTGGTATCTCCGGCGGCCGAGCCCGTCGGCGTCCGGTAACACCATCTGGGCGAAACCGGTGGGTACGAAAACGGTGGAACGGTTTCTCAGAAAGAATATGGTTCTCTGGCCTTTGGACGGTTCACTGTGAGCCGCCATGGGCGTGTACTCAAGACCTTTAGAAAAATCAAGCTGCCCCAGAAAGTAATGATCCCGCACCACTTGTCCGCTGTCGCTTGTGGGATCGGGGGTCTCCTGAATGTAGGTCTCCAGGATTGCGCTGTGGGTTCGCAGATCCTGGACGAACTGCTCTTCCTGCTGCGTAATGCGATCGAGGAGCTTATCAACGACTTCGCGCTCGTCGGCGGCGTGAGCGGTCAAAGCAAGAAGCGGCATGAGGAGGAGCCAAGTGTGATCAATATTTCGCATCGGTGATTCTTTCTTATCGGCTAAAACGCAAGCTGGAACTCGATCCGGACGGTCGCAACCGTATCCACCGGTTTTTCGTATTCGATCGCGGGACGAAACCGAATACCCGTCGCGGCTTTTGTGGCGCTTTCATCCAATCCGTGTCCCAGGCCGTGGAGCACGCGCAGTACGCGGGCTGGGCCAGAAGCAGGAAACAACATTTCCAACGTAACTTCTCCTTCAATCTGAAGGCGGCGCGCCTCATCGGAATAGACGGGACGTGGCTTTTGGAGGATTTCGAGGGCGGCCGAGCGACTGTCGGAGGATTTCGGGCGGATCGCGGAAGCGAAGGGCATGGCGGTAACGGTCCCAAACTGCGATTGTTCTACGGTCGGCTTGGCTGACGGTTTGGTTATGCCGGGATCGAGTGAGGCGAACGCACCAGTGCCGGCGACGGGAGGGCGCGCCGGCGTCTCGGCACCCGCCCGTGACGCGGTGCGATCCCCGAAAGTGCCGGTCGAACGCTCGCCGGGCATGGCGCGAACTGGGCCTCCGGCGGGCGATGCACAGAAACCCGCGGAGGCGACCTGCGTATGGCTTGGCGTTACTGGCGCTGGGGTGCGAGGTCCTTCAAGGCTTCCAATCTGCACACGGCCAGCATCCGGAGTATGGCTCGGAGTGGCAGCCGACGCGCTACTGAAGGAAGACGCCGCAGCAGCAGGTTGCAGGCGAGGAGTGCCCGTTTCCGCGGTGCTCACCGTGCCGAATCCCGCCGGCTTCACCGGATTAGGTGGCCGGAAGGTTGGCGAAGGGCCGAGTGGAAGTATTGCTATGGATGGGCGAGGCGGCTCCAGAGTCGGCATCGGAGCCGGAGGGGTTGGGATCGAAGGCAGAATGGAAGGGTGGGGAGCCGGCAGGTCGGGGATTCGGGCAGGCGCTAGGAGCCTCACCACCGGTTTCTGGTGAGCAGGAGTGGGGGTCGATGCCTGGGGGACGGTTTCGGCAAGGTACAAGGGCGTGACGCGAAGTTGCCGTGGAACTCTCTCGGGGAATGTGATGCTGAAGATCAATATCGCGGCACAGGCGTGCAGAATTGCGCTTCCCACAAAGGCGGGGGAAGATATCTTCCTGCGGCGTGCCGTGAGCGGTATTTCAAGCATGGCGGTTCCTGACTCAAACTGACGTTCTTCTCCTCCTGGAGCCTGACCTGACGCAACAGAATGGTGCCTTCAATCCGTCGGGTCCCCAGCGCCCGGTGGTAACCCAGAACAACGCGAACTGTGTCAGCGGGCGCCGGGAAGTGCCATTCCCCGGCGGCCCACTCGTCCGAGGCTGACAATTCCTGGTCCTCACCCTGGTTGACAAACCAATGCAGGCCTGTTTGCTTCGGCAGATCGCTAGTTCGGTACTGATAGCGAAGGACGTACTGCGCTCCCTTGCTCAAATCCACATAGTGGTCCAGGAATTCGCAGTTCTCAGGCTCTTTACCAGAAAAGGAAACTTCGAGGGCCGGGGCAGTGCTCAGGGTCCGGGCGGCAATTGCACAACCGGTCGCGGGAATCCGCCAATCGAAAGCGTGACCCAGCAACGGCTGCCGAAAATCGCCGTTGATGAGGATCCCGGGTTTCGAGGTCTCATACGGCACCAGGCGGCGCGACGCCAATTCATTCCAGGTCTGGCGGGCCGGCTGGAATTGGCCGGCATCGAGGGCGCGATCGATATAACTCAACAGTACTTCGCGGTCGTCTTCACTGGCGTTAGTCGCGATACGAACGGCAACCGGTCCGGTATCTGCCAGGCGGTCCTTGCCAATCAGATATGCCATAAATTCCCGCTCGACCAGGAGTCTTGAACCCACTACTCTTTGAAAGACGGCTTGCGCGTCGTCGGTTAGGGTGAAACAGAGATCGAACAATGGGCTCAGCCCACCGTATGAGATGCCGGTTGCGACTCGCGCCCATCGCCAGAACTGATCCGGCCGATTGGCTCGGAAGTAGAAATTCGCAAGCGCCCAAGCAGGGGTATATTGCCTGTCCCGTCGGGCCGCCTCGAGCAAGTTGGTCTCAGCACCCGTGTTGTCGCCGGCAGCTTCCATTTGGGATGCGAGCGCGATCCGGGCTGATGTCAGAAACGGATTCAGTGCGACGGCGTACCGCAGATGCTGTACAGCGTGTTCCGGGTCGATCTGCGCGAGCCCAAAGTGATATTCGGGCTGTTCGGGCCAGAGAGCGATGGCATGCGAAACGCCTTCTGGCGTGCCACGATGGTAAAGCGTGTCGGCCCATCCGATCCTTAGGGACTGATAAATGCCTAGGGCGAAAATCGGCAGCGACAGCGCCGCAATTGTCCTGATGGGTAGAGTTGGCACACAGCTCGCGCTGATTGCGCCGCGTTCGATTCGGCGCCGTTCAAAGCCGTAACCCGAAAGAACACCGATGAGAACGAAGATCCAGGCGGCGAGCCCCAGCCGCACAAACGGGTAGTCCACCAACGAGTGGGCAAATACCGCGATGACTCCCAGCCCCCAGACCGAGCGTAAGGCGGACGGCAAACAGAAAAGCAGCAGGGCCAACATCAAGGCAAATGCAGGCAGACCGCCTTCGGCCGCCCACTGAACCCATTCGTTGTGAGCGTGGTTGGCCACCGCTCCGGTATCGATGATGGCATATGGCTTGTATGCGGAGGGCCATGTGCCCAGGCCGAATCCATGAAGGGGCTGGGCACGAACCATGGCGATTGACGATTCGACGAATTCCCGGCGGACTGCATAGGGGTCTTGTTGGCCGCTAAGCCGATCCCAAAGATACTGATAGCCTACGATCGCCGTGAATGCCGCCGCCAGAACGGCGAATTCAACCCAACGGCGCCCGACGGCTTCTTTGTCCGCACGCCGCCACAGCAGAAATGCCAATGCCGATTCGGCGATCACAATGCCCGTTCCGGCGCGGGATCCGCTGGCAATCACCGAGGCAACGAGAGCGGCTGCAACAACGATATATGCCTTCGAGTGTTGTCGATCCTTGAAGGCCAGTGCCAGCGATATCGGCAGCAGGAGTTGTACAAAGGAGGCGTAGTCGTTCTGCGAAACGAAGGGCCCGATGACGAGAGAGCTATAGCCCGATGCGAATAGCCAAAATACCCGGCCATCGGATGTGAAGAGTTGAATCACCCCGAGTAGACAAATGACGGCGCCCACGATCAGAATAGCTTTCAAGAATGAGAGACGCTCGCTGCGGGTGCCGCATACTCCGTGCCCCAACCATACCAGACAGGCTGCGGAAAGCCAGTACAGAAGTGCCTCGGTGGTGTCCGACTTCACTATCGTCCAGTGGAAGCAAAGCTGCAGTACCGCCCAGAGAGCCATGCTCGCCGGAAAGAGCATCACAATTCCGCCGCCCGGACTACGCTTCCGTATCGCGACGCGCAGCGACAGGGCAGCACCGAAAAGGAGTATCATTGCTTCTAAAGCGCTTATGGCCCATCGCTCCTTCACCCACACTGTCAACAGGGCAAAAGCCAGAATTCCGATCAGAATGTGACGAAGTCTGCACATGGCTCTAGATTATGTTGTGAGCTGATCGGGATAGCCGGCAAGCACCGAATGATATGGCGAGTTCGTCCTTGGTTTCACCGAAAGATGCCTCGTGGGGACTTCCGGCTCCCACGCGGCTCTTGATAGACATCCGCGTCCGACAAGACGGATTAATGAGTATTCACCAGGTACCCGTTGTTGACCGTTGAACCCAGTGGCAGTGATCCGGGTCCGGGTAGCTCCCAGGCCGGCCGGCGCTCCCAGGCTGCCCGTATCACCGGATGGTGTCGATTGCGAACGACTGAACCAAACGATGACGACCATCACCAGGACGGCGGCGATCGCCATTCCGAGGGTTAGGAGAAGACGCCGGTAAATGCTCTCTACGTCGTTCATGCGGATCAGAGATCCGCCAAACTTCACATATCGCGCGTTGCAGTCGTGGCAGCGGCGCATACTGCATCCTAATAGAGCGAGAAGCCGCTCCGCGGTTTGGCGGCGACGCGAGCGGTGGAGACGTGGGGAAAGACACTGGGGGCATGCGGTAGTGGTCATCGGGTATCCCTTGCCACCTTCAACCTTTCAGGGCGAAGGGGGTTGAACTTGTTTAGAGCAAAGCCTGGCGTCGCTTAACCCATACTGATGGACCAGGCGAATGAGTGCGGTTACGGCGAATCGGAGTTATCTTCCGAAGCTCACCCGGCCAGGCAACCGTTAGAAGGGGGCTGCGGGCTTCTTGCCCAGTTCGGACAGGAGGCGTCGCAGGGTAGGAGACGATAGTACTGCGTCAAACGCTCGCGGCCGGCGACATGCCAGGCCACGACCCGAACTTAGTTTTCTGGACTTCTTGCTTTGTCGCCTGAGTTCTATGAATTCCTTTCCAGCGTTGACCCCAACCTTTGTGGTGCGGGTACGGATCTTGTCGTTCCGGATCTCTTGCGTCGGCGTTGGTATTGTTTCCATGTCAGGCCCTTTCAAGCGCGGAGGCCAAGCGAGCAGGTAATTCGGGTACCTCCTGATTCACAAGGACGGCCACAATGCGTTCGGCGGCGTGGCCGTCCCATTTCTCGGGGATGGCGCCCGGGCGAGTGTGCCCGTCCAGAATCGAGTTCGCTTCGCGTAGGATGCGTTGCGGGTCGGTTCCGACCAGCACGTTGGTCCCGATTTCGCACGTGATTGGGCGTTCAGTGTTGGAACGCATCGTCAGGCAGGGTATTCCCAACACAGTGCTCTCCTCCTGGATGCCACCGCTGTCGGTGAGGACCATGCGGGAGCGGGCAACCAGGCCGAGGAACGGGAGATAGCTCATCGGCTCGACGTTTCGGATGCGGGGATGGAGTTCGATCTCCTTTAGCCGGGGTGCTGTACGGGGGTGGACGGGAAAGATAACCGGAATGTGGTCCGCGATTGCGTTGATTGCGCGCATGATGGGGGCGAGGCGGTCCAGCGAATCCACGTTGGCGGGTCGATGGAGGGTGAGAACGGCATACCCACCTTGAGCAAGGCCGTCCGGCAGCGGCAGTTGGCGAGCGCGATTGATCTGCTGGAGCAGGGTATCGATCATAGTATTGCCGACGAAGTGGATCTTGTCGGCGGCGACACCCTCGCTCCGCAGATTCTCGTCGGCCATGATATCGGTTGTGAACAGGAGATCCGAAATCGCGTCCGTGCAGAGGCGGTTGATCTCTTCAGGCATGGACATGTCGCGCGACCGAAGGCCGGCCTCGACGTGAGCGACGCGGACGCCGAGTTTCTTGGCGGTGATGGCGCAGGCGACCGTCGAGTTCACGTCTCCGACGACGATCACCCAATCCGGCCGATGTTCCAGACACGCCGGTTCAAAAGCCATCATGATGCGAGCGGTCTGCTCGGCATGGGAACCAGAGCCTACCTCCAGGTTGATGCCGGGCGCCGGGATACCGAGATCGCGGAAGAAGTCGTCCGACATGTTCCGGCTGTAGTGCTGTCCGGTATGGACGAGGAGCAGATCGGCGGGGGAATGCCGGTTTCGCATCGCGGAGAACGCCCTGTGAATAGGGGCAATCTTCATGAAGTTCGGACGTGCCCCGGCTACTAATAGGTATTTCGTTGAGGACATCGGAAGAGGACGAGAATCAGCGGACGTCAGCTAGCCTTTGCGACGGGATGGTGTTCACGGGTCTCTATAACCCGCTTCAAGAGGTCCATGCTCGGACTGTAGTCGAGCACGATGTCTTTCAAGGCCAGGACCAGTCGCCCGACATCGCGACTCTTACAGATTTGTCTCAAAAGACTGAGCCATGCCAACATGTCGCCCTCCTGCATGCCATTGCCTACGTAAATGCGGATCTTTTCATGGGTGGTGGGAGCGGTGTCCTCGATCAGCGTGCTCAACTCTTCATAGAGTTTCTCGCCGGGACGCATCCCCGTGAATTCAATCTTGATGTCTTCGTCCGGCTTCCGGCCCGATAAAAGAATCAGGTTCCGAGCTAAGTCGACGATTTTGACCGGCTCTCCCATGTCTAGCACGCATATCTGTCCGCCCTCGCCAATGACCGCGGCTTGCAGCACAAGCTGACAGGCTTCGGGAATGGTCATGAAGAAGCGCCGCATGTCGGGATGCGTCACTGTTACCGGCCCGCCGCCCGCGATCTGTTCCTTGAAGATGGGGATGACACTGCCGTTCGAACCGAGCACGTTGCCGAAGCGAACCGCGACGTACCTGGTTCGCCCATTTTGCAGGGCGAGCAGCAGCAGTTCAGCGATCCGCTTGGTGGCGCCCATCACGTTGGTAGGACGAACAGCCTTGTCGGAGGAGATCATGACGAAGTCTTCGACTCCCCACTCCGTCGCCGCGTCGGCCACGTTATAGGTACCAAAGACGTTGTTTTCGACGGCCTCAAATATGTGCGCCTCCATCATCGGGACGTGCTTGTACGCAGCGGCATGGTAGATGACGGATGGGGAGTACTGGCGCAGCACTTCATCCAGGCGAGCCCGGTTCTGGATGCTACCGATTTCGGGATAGAACGGGACCTCGGGGAATGCTCGGTGCATCTCACGGTCGATTTCGAACAGCGGTGATTCAGCGATTTCGAAACCTACGATGCCGGCGGGGTGGAAACGCGCGATCTGGCGGCACAGTTCGGAACCAATCGAACCGGCGGCCCCGGTGACGAGGACGACCTTGCCTTCGAGGTTGACGCGGATTTCGCCTTCTTCGAGGTGGACAGGGTTGCGGCCGAGGAGGTCTTCGACGGCGACATCCCGGATCTGTGCGGCGAGGACGTTCCCCTCAATGATTTCGGCAAGACCTGGGACGGTCTTGTAGGTCACCCCGGCTTGATGACAACGGCTAAGAATAGTTGTCATCTCGGCGCCACTGGCAGAAGGCAGGGCGATGAGAACCGTTTCGATAGCCTCAGCAGCGACGATGGAGGCCAGGGCAGCGCCGTTGCTGAAGACCTTTACCCGACGGATGAGGCGGCCAACCTTTGCAGCATCGTCATCGATGAAACCAACGATCTGATAAGACAGCGCCGGATTCCGTTGTATCTCGCAGAGTAGAGTGACTCCAGCATCACCGGCCCCATAGATCAAAGTCCGCTTCTTCGGACCCCTATTCTGCAATCGGGAGAAGTCGAACGCCGACTTCACTAACAAGCGAGCTCCCGCAGTGAGCCCAAGGCAAAGGAGGAAATCCAGGGAATAGATGGAACGAGGGAACCCCAGAGGGGCGATCAAAACGAGGGTGAGGCAGCCGAGGACAGATCCAGCCAGATTTGCGGCTGCGACACGGGCCAAGTCCTGAACGCAAGCATAGCGCCACCACCCGCGATCCAGCTTGAGGAGATGAAAGACAAGAACTTTGGCCGGTATCCAGACAGAGATCCCGGCCAGCAGGTGGGCTCGGAAGAACGGCGGCACGATGAAATCAAACCGCAACAGGAATGCTATGGTTCCAGAGGCAGCAATTATCGCGAGTTGAACCGCGCGCGATGCCCAGCGCGTGTGATAGATCAGATGGTGGGTGGCGCGTTGGATAAGTGGGGGTGACATGCAAACGACTTCCTTAGGCGATGGCCTCAGGCTCCATCTCGAACTCCAGTAATGGCTTGGCATTGCCAGCAGCCCGGACCTGGTTGATGACGTAAAGCTGATCTTCGCGAGAGAGGCTGCTCGAACTGGGAAGGCAGATGCCACGACGGAAGAGGTCGGCGGCAATCTCTCCGCCATAGCATTCGCATCCAGCGTACAAGCGTTGCAAATGCATGGGCTTCCAGACGGGACGCGATTCGACGTTTGCTTGATCGAGCACCCGGATCAGTACATCCCGAGAGCAGCCGAAGTGCTCTTCTTTGATGAGGAAGCAGCTTAACCAATTTGTGTGGACGCCAAAAGATGCCTGAGGCATGAGCGAGATGCCGGGGAGATCGGCGAACGCGTCCCTATAGCGGAAGGCGATGGCGCGGCGCTGCTGGACACGAAGGTCGAGCGCCTCTAACTGACCTCGGCCGACACCCGCCAACACGTTGCTCATGCGGTAGTTGTAACCGAGTTCGGAGTGTTCGTATGCGAGGCCGGGATCGCGAGCCTGCTGGGACCAGAAGCGTGCCTTATCGACCCAGGCTTGGTTCCGGGAGACGAGCATGCCGCCGCCTGTGGTGGTGATGATCTTGTTTCCGTTGAAAGAGTAAGCGCCGATGTCGCCGAGCGTCCCGGCCGGCTTTCCCCTGTAGAGTGTGCCAACCGCTTCAGCGGCGTCCTCGATCACAGCGATTCCGTATTGGGCGCAGGCATGGAGGATGGGGTCCATATCGGCACTTTGGCCATAAAGGTGGACTACCACCAGCGCCTTGGGGAGGCGGTTCAATGCCACCCGGTACCGCAAGGCGCAGGACAGGACATCGGGATCCAGGTTCCAAGTTGCGCGGTCGCTATCCACAAACACCGGCATGCCACCTTGGTAAACGATGGCGTTGGCGGCCGCAGCGAAGGTAAGGGTGGAACAGAACACTTCATCGCCGGGACCGACTCCTACCAGGCGCAACGCGAGGTGCAAGGCGGCAGTTCCGCTGGCCAGGGCGACAGATGGGAGGCCGACGAGCGCCCCGAATTCGCGCTCGAAAGCGGTCAGATTGGGCCCGACGGTGGAGAGCCAATTTGTGGCGAAGGCTTCGCGGACGTAGATTTGCTCTCTGCCGCCCATGTGGGGGACGGAGAGGAGAATTCGTTTCACGAGGAGCCTCTCGTTACGCCCACCGTATGAGGGTCGCCCCCCATGAATAGCCGACCCCAAAGCCGACCAACATCACATGATGACCGGGCTGAAGACGCCCTTCCTCCGCCGCCTGTCTCAGCGCAATGGGGATCGTGCAGGAAACGGTGTTTCCACAGTGGCACATACCTACGAAGAATCGCTCGGCGGGGATCTTTAGCTTCTTCCTGAGGTGCTCCAGCATGTACTGGTTTGCCTGGTGGAAAACGAATAGGTCGATATCGTTGAGACTCTTGCCAGTGCGGGCCAGCAATTCCAGCACTACCTTGGGGACCACCCGAAGAGTGAAGCCGAAAATCTCCGGCCCATTCATGTAGAGGTTCCCCTCGCTCCGCAGGTTGCCGTCCGAATCAAGGGTAGCCTCGTCACCTGCGGGCGCCACCCGCTGCCTCATCCCGCCAGCAGGCACGATCAGGTTCTTGGCGCCGCAGCCATCCGTCCCGTACACGAAGGGGCCGATGAACTCATCATAGGTAGCCACGCCACGCACGAGAGTCGCCGCGCCAGCATCCCCGAACAGTGTTCGAACGCTCTTGTCTTTGGGGTGAATGAACTTGCTGTAGGTTTCGCCGGTCACGAAAAGCACATTTGTCGCCTGGTCGGTTTCAACGAGGGCCTTTGCGAGACCAAGACCGTAAACGTAGCCCGAACACCCCAGGTTGAAGTCTAATGCTCCGGCGGAAGTCGGTATGCCGAGCCGCTCTTGCATGACGCAGGCGGTTGTCGGCAGGAAATGGTCCGGGCTTTGCGTGCAGAACAGGATGTAGTCGATATCCGCGGGGCTGCAGACCCCACTATCAAACAGTTTCTGCGCAGCCGCAACTCCCAGGTCGGACGAACACTGATCGTCGGCGGCAATCCAGCGTCCGGCGATGCCGGTCTTCTCCTCGATCTTCTCCAGACTCCACTCGGGGAACTCAGCCACCAAGTGCTCATTTGTCAAGCATCGCTCAGGGAAGTGGTATTCGATTGCTGCAACAACTGCTTTCATGAAGATTCTCGGCGAACGGGTAGCTACTTTTCGGCTCTTCTGCAAATCTGCTTCGCGGGAACACCGAACATCACGGCTCCGGCGGGCACATTTCGGGTCACGACCGCCCCCGCGCCAATGACGGAACGGTCGCCGACTCTCAACCCGGGCAAGACGCAGGCGTGACTGCCTGCAAACACCGCCTCACCGAGGCTAACGTTCCCTGTGATATCGACGTGGCCACTCAAAGTGCACCAGTCGCCGATCACGACGTCGTGGCCTACCGTCGCTGCGACATTGAGAGTGACGAATCCGCCCAACGACACGTGCGAGGTCAGCACCACTCCCGGGCACAACACACAGCCGACGCCAATGGAGCAGTTGGCCCCCCGTACCACAGAGGGATGAATCAGGTTCGAGAACTGAGCGCGACTGTCGGCAAGGCGGGCCATAACCCGTTGTTTGATTACCGGATCACCGATCGCACAGACAAACCTGTCCGTCGCAGAGGGCGTAAATTCCGCCGGGTCTCCCAGTATCCCGAGAGGCACGTCAAAGCCGGCGAGGGCCGCGGGGTTGGCATCTAGAAATCCCCCGAGTTCCCATTCTGACTGCGTTGGCTCGACGTCCCGTGCCCAGCATAGGACCTCCCTGCCAAATCCGCCGGCGCCGACAATTAGGAGACGTTTCGGAACCATACCTCAACGCGCCGTATATCCGCCGTCGACGACAAGGACCGTCCCGGTAATCCACCGGGCGGTTTCAGCTAATAGAAAGGCGACAGCGTGCGCTACATCGCGAGGCTTGCCCAAGCCGAGTAGATGCATCGATTCAATGGCAGAGCACTGGTCCTGATTCAACGAACTCCAGAGGTTGGCCGCCATTTCAGTTTGCACGTACCCGGGAGCGACGCAGTTGACTCGTATGTGCTCTGGCGCCAGTTCCACGGCAAGCGCCCGGGTAACTGCATTGATGGCCCCCTTGCTGGCTGCATAGGCGATCACACCCGCTTGGCCGACTAAGCTCATCACAGAAGAAACCAGCACAACGCTACCACTCGGCGCACACACACCCTTCTGCCGAAAGCCTTTTGTCAAGCCTACCGCCGCGTCCAGGTTGGTCCGCATCACCTCCTGCAGTACCGCTGACGTCAGAACTCGGAGAGGGCGGAGTCGCTGAATACCAGCGCCATGAACCAACCCGCTCAGTGGTCCGGACGACACGCTGACCTTCTTTAGCCAGATCGGGATTTCATCGGTCAAAGACAAATCGAACGGCTCAACTCTGTGGCCATCACCTTCCAAGGACCGTAGCGTGTCCGAAAGGCGCTCTTCGTTACGCGCCACCAGAACGACGCGGCCGCCCAACTGACTTATCAAGCGGGCCGTTTCCCGGCCGATCCCGGACGAAGCACCCGTGACCAGGATCGTTTGCTCAGTCAGATCGAGCGGATTCGTCATACCTGTACCTTCAGCGTGGAATCTGAAGCTAAATCACCGTCCACACCGTCCACTACGATCACGGGCGGCATGAGTAGTGGGCCACAATTAAGGGCAACCGAGGCCCAAGAAAAGCCGACGCCAAAACCCGTCAAAACAAGTCGTAACTCGGAATTTGCCAGCCGGTCGGCAAGCGACGTCGTCATTGCGAGCGGGATGGAAGCCGAACTTGTGTTGCCATAGTCCTCCAGCGCGATGACAAACCGGGAACGGGGCAACTTCGCTCGCCTCGCCAGATGCTCAAGCATGAAACGGCTAGGCTGATGGAGTACAAATGCGTCCACTGTTTCGAGTGCCCATTCGGCCTCGTCCAGCACCGAGGTGATGAGGCCTGGCACCTTGTTCATGGAGAAACTGAACACCTCAGCGCCGTTCATGAACAGGTCCTCATCGGAGCGAGAGTTGCCTCCCTCGCGAGGGGTCCGTCTCGAGTTTTCTTCGGAATGCGGCCGCCGGAGGCCACCTGCAGGCACCATCAAATGCTTGTGACCGCTCCCGTCAGTACCCAACTGGAAATGCATCGTAGTGGAAGTTCCAGGGTCCGCTTCAAGGGCCGTCGCGCTGCCCGCGTCGCCAAACAGTGTCGCGACCGATCGGTCCTCCGGAGAGACGATGCGGTTGATCGTGTCTCCGACGAGCAAGAGTGCGCGTCCACCGCCCATGACCAAACGGGACGTGACCCAGAGGCCATAGACATAGCCGCTGCACCCAAGATTCACGTCGAAAGCGGCGCACTCTTGCGAGAGCCCCAGCCGATGGTGGAGGACGCAGCTAGTCGCAGGAAGGACATAGTCGGGTGTTTGAGTGACGAAGATCAGAGTGCGGATGGACTCCCGTGTCCAGTTCAGATCCTGCATGAGCCGAGCGGCAGCGGCAAAACACAGGTCGGAGGCTAAGAGCCCGTCGGCCGCGACACAGCGCCTTCGCACGCCTGTCTTCTGGCTGATTTTAGCGCTTTCAGCCTCGCCAAATGTCACCGCATCGTCTGCGGTTGTCCGCCACGAGTTGGGAACCGCGCTGGCAATTCCCGCAATCCGCACTCCCGAGACTGTACCGCCGGCCATTGGCTGAATCTCCTGCCTTTCCTGGGTGTGGGTCACCTAAGTGATTCGATCTCCGACCAATCCCATGAGGTCCGCGATGGTCGTGCACTCAGCGATTTGACGCGGCTGCAAACTGATGCCAAACTGCTCGTCTACAAGCGCCATCAAACTGATAACGGCCAGCGAATCCCAGCCATCGAGGCTATCCAGCGTCTCGGAACCTGTCAGCGCGCCCGGTTCGAGTTCAAAAAGTTCATCCAGAGACAACAGAAACTGATTCTTTCCCATAGTTTCCTCCTAAAGTCAGTACGTAACCGTCGTGCGAAGTCGGGAGTAAATTTCCCAGTGTCCACCGGCACCAAACAACACCAACTCATTCATTCTGCCTCGATTGGGTTGGGCCCCCCGTGAATTCCGGCATCGTCGCGTGTCCTTGCTGGCTGATTCCTTCTCCGCAGACCACCTTCAGCACCGTCATCCACAGGATCTTGACGTCGAGCCCGAAGCTCCAGTGACTCACGTACCACACGTCCAGTTCGAACTTCTCTTCCCAGGTGAGTGCATTGCGTCCGTTCACCTGCGCCCAGCCGGTGATGCCGGGTTTCACCTCATGGCGGCGCCGCTGACGAGCGGTGTATCGACCCAGGTACTGAGGGAGCAAGGGCCGCGGTCCGACAAGACTCATGTCACCGTTTAGCACGTTCCAGAGTTGCGGCAACTCGTCTAGACTGTAGCTGCGCAAGAACCGTCCAACAGCAGTAAGGCGTTGTTCGTCAGGCAGTAGCGTGCCTCGAAAATCGCGATGATCGGTCATCGTTCGGAATTTCACGAGGGTGAAGGGTTTCTCGGACCGACCGATGCGGAGTTGGCGCAGTAGCAAGGGCTTGCCCAGGAGCATCCTAATTAATCCGCCAATCAGAAGCACGCCTGGCCCGAATAGGAGAAGGCCGACTGCCGCGCCACTCCGGTCAAGTACGTTCTTGAGCACGAGCAAGATCTGCATCCGTTTCTGATCTGGATTGGCCGCCATTCGCCAACTCGGTCAAGATTTCGAGATATCGGGCAGCGAGGGCGTCACGGCTGGCGTGCTGCATCACCCAGCGGCGGCCGCTGGTTCCCATCTTGCCCCTCAGATCGGGGCTAGCCGCCAACAGCCGTATGGCCGCAGAGATGGCCTCTGCGTTCTCCGGCGCCGCGAAGACACCCGCCCGTGCTTCATCACACACGAGCGTGCGCGCCACTCCATCGATGGCCAGCAGAACGGGTCGCTCACAGGCCATGTAGTCGAATACTTTATTTGGGTAGACAGTTCGAAATGTGGGGTTCTTCTGCAGAACGGCTGCGCCGACGTCGCAAGCGTTGACGATAGCAGGCATGGCCGCTTTCGGCTTGGGACCATGAAAACGGATGTTTTCGAGACCGCGACGTTCCGCTTCTCCGCATAGATGCCGCCGCTCGGGTCCGTCGCCGATGCAGGCGATCAGAATATCGGGCCGGTCTCGCAACTCGGTTGCCGCGTCCACAAGCTGCATCAGCGCATTTGCTCGGCCGTGGGCGCCAGCGTACATGACCACGAACCGGTCCTCCCACCCGAGCTGCCTTCGGGTCTCATTGTCGCGCGGCCCGGGCCGAAATGACTCGAGGTCGGCTCCGTTCGGCACGAAAGCGAACTTGGCGCCGCCTGCCAAGCCGCGGCCCTCCATATCGGCACGGAATGCCGGGGTCAACACATTGATTTTCGCCGCACTCCAGCAGGCCCACCTTTCAAGAGCGTAGAGAAGCTTCACCAGAGGCGATCCTGCCGTCAGGACTCCCGTCGTAATTGCGCTTTCCGGCCACAGGTCGCGGACCTCAAAAATCCAGGGAGCCGGACGCCTGGACACGCGGGCCGCCACCCACCCCGGAATCGTTGTCACTAGCGGCGGCGACGTCGCGATGACCACATCGGGGCGAGGAACGCGAATAGCCGCCATGGATGCCGATAAGGTGAACCCAAAGAAAGCCCACATCCGACCCAAGTAGCTGCGGGTATACGTCGCTGGGACGTGGCAGCGATAAACGGTAACCGCATCGTCCTTCTCCCGGACGATCCAACGCCTTCGATAGGAATCCTGGGTTTTGCCGGACGTATAGTCGAGGGTTCCGGCAATCACCGTTACGTCATGCCCTTGACCGGCCCAAATCCTCGCCATTTCGTTGAAGCGTGACCCACCCGGCTGTCCCGCCATCAGATAGTACTGGTGGACAATCAGGATCTTCATGCCACGACCGGCGCCGCCGTGAGATGCCGGGGCTGAATTGTTCCGCCCGCCGAGAGATCGAACTCAACCGTCCGGTCGCCCGCAGCCACGCACCATAGGGAGCCCGAGACGGAGATAGTGGGCACGTGCGGTCCCAGAATCGAAACCAGGCTGAGCGGAAGATGCTCGGATAGCTCGACCGTCAGTGACGGAACTGGAACCTTTTCTGCGTAGTACCGGGAGAGCCATCCTCGCGGAGGATCATCTTGCCCGGCGACGATTTCACCCGACAACAGATGCCCAGCGGCATCGAACACGCCGACATGGAACGGGCCGGCCGGCGTTTGCAGTTGAAGTGAAGTCTGCCGGTCCAGGCCTAAGCGGTACGGGAAATCGCCGCCGAGCCAATGCAGACGGGCGCGATGGGCGCCTGAACCTTCGATGCGATCCACGACGATCCAGAGGTCATCCTTGACGAACAGCACGGAGCGCCGGTGAACGCACCGACCAGGATGCCGTTGATAACCGTAGTGCTCACCCTCACAGAGTGCCCAGTCCGGATTATCTTCGAAGCGCAGCAACTTAGCCTCGGTCCAGTAGAGGCACTTAAACTTCCGGTAGTGGAGCATCTGATCGCGGCCGTCCACTTGAACCGTATTGTGACTTTCGGTGCAAAGAAAATGGTCGTGCCATTCCTCCGGTCCATTGTATAAGTAGCTGCCGGGGTCGACCAAGACGTTGTGACCGCGCCACCAGACGTCCAACTGCAGCATGTCGATCTGAGAGAAGCGATCCAGGATGGTTCCGCATCGGAAGGCCGCGAAGTTCTCCGGCTGGCGGCCGCGCAAGACGTGGTATCCAGTGTGCGCAAAAGACACAGAGGATCCCTTGGACTTTCGGAGCGGAAGTTCCTGCGCGGAGGGGCCGCATAACCACACCGCCATTTCGTCCCACGGACCGGGGTCGTACACCCTCACCTGGCGCGTCATGATACTCGCCGCTTGGAGGGTGGGACGGAAATCGGAGAAATCGCAGCTGGAAAGCGGGAGGGGGAAAGCCCCGTCGTTTGAGCCGTAGTTCGGGAGTCGGCCGTCCGCAGGGTTCTGATGAGCAAGCAAGAAATCGAGGGATCGCTCCAACGCACGAATCCAATCCGGTGGAATCGGGTCGCAGTGCGACCTCGCGAAGGCGAGCGCCCATAGGTACACCTGAATCGCGAAACGGTGGTAGTTATGCGACTGCTGAATGTACCCTCCGTCCGGATAAATCTGGTGGTTCGCCTCCTGCTCCAGCAATCGCGTCCCTTCTGCTACCCAGACGCCAGCTTTCTCATGTCCGGGCAGGACGCGGCCGGCAATGTATAGGGCCAGAGCTTCCGATAGGAGGTGGTTATTGTAAACGGAGTCGCGGGCGTACTCGATATGCTGGGCGACATGCGCTCCGCAGACAGCAATATGCTTGCCCAGTTTTTTCTGAAGATCAGCAGGGATCGTGCCGCCATGACAGAACGTGTTGAGGCCAAAAAGCCAGGACATCAGGCGCAAGGCTATTTCCTGACCGGAGTTCCAATGGATCCCCTGGGCAGGTGGGTTACACTCCAGGAAGCTTCGGACCTGGGAGAAGAACGCGGCGGAGAGATCGGGCGCGGCTTCCGGGAAGAAGGCGGCGCAACGGGCCATGGTATATGCTTGCGGAAAGCGCCCTACTTCCCAATTGAGCTTGACATCTCCCACCCGCGTCTCGTCGGCAAGCGCAGCCGACCAGTGCGCGTCTGCTCGCCACCGGCTCCCGTTGAGGGGATTGCGGTGCCAATCGATGGGTCTCCCGAAATCAGCCATCCACTTGCCGAAGCAAAGAATGCGGCCCCGAGTCGCCTCGGTGGCATGGAAGGCAAGCTTCGAGAGGCTATCAGCCCCTATGAACGGACGAATCGCGTCCGCGACCTCCGAGGGTTCGGAGAAGATTGCACGGAAGGCTCCATTGTTGTTGGTGTCGGTGTTGATGTTGGTGTTGGTGAGTCTAGCGAGCCCGCTCCGCGTCTTTAGTTCCCACAAGCCGCGGGCGAGCACCTTGCGGGCCCCAAGTTCACGTCCCTCTTGCCAGAGTTCGCGCACGCCCAGTTCGCGGGAGGTGAGTTTCGCGGGAAGCGCCGCGGGGTTCGGCGAGTTGCGAAGGACGTACGCAGCATTCGGCGCTGACGCATCGCCAAATTTGCCATCCAGGAAAATGGATGCCCATGTTTCAATTGAGAGGATCTTCCAGACGACGTCAAACCATCCATCGGTAGCCGGATGGGAAAGCAGGTGGTCGACAGACGCGCTGTTCCAGAATCCGCGCTGGCGCGCGGACGTCGATAGCAGCACGTCGCGGAGGAAACCGCTGTGGCGCTGCTTCATCCAGGACTGGACCGGCGTGTCAAAACCGACCTTTCGGCGAGTCAGAACACTCTCGGGGAGAGTGTCCGACACCGCCTGACGTAGTATCCACTTGCTGGCTCCGCCGCGGAACTTCAGGTCGAAGCCGGTCCGGAATGCGAACTGCACCAGGCGAGGGTCCGCGAGCGGTACACGGGACTCCAGACTGACGGCCATGCTCATCCGGTCATCTTGGTGGAAGAGACCGGTGAGATAGGTCTGCACGTCCCAGTGCATAACTTTGTCCGCCGGGTCAGTCGCGGGGGATCGGTGCACGGTTTCATGGAACAACTGACGGGAGCGCTCCCGGCTGTAGAAGACCGACGACTGGAACACCTGCGCCCAGGTAGCTTCAGGGACCGTTGCGAAGTTCTCGAAATAACTCCTTTCCCAGTTCATCAGATTCCCCGCATTGCGCAGCAGGCGGTAGACCGTGCGTGTGTCGAACTGGCGGCGGAGGTTACCGCCGACCTCGGCTGTACCGTCAGTGCCCGTGGCTTGGCCGCGGCGTCCGGTGAACCAAGACCGCATCACCTGCGAGGGCCGACCAAGAGCATACCGGGCATATCCGCCGAAAATCTCGTCAGCACCCTGCCCTCCCAGGCAGACTTTCACCTGGCTGGCGGCAAGCTGACTGACGTAGAACATGGGGAACATCGCCGCCCCGATCACTGGCTCGTCCTGGTGGTACATGAGGCGGGTCATGTCGTCCGGGAAGGAGGAGCCATCCATGGTGATCAACTGCAACTCCAGTCCCAGTGCCCGTGCCGCAGCCTCTTGGTAGGGGCGCTCGTCGGTGACCCCTTGTCCCGTGAAGTGGACTTCGAAACACACGGGGTATTTTCCAGCGCGAGTGGCATAGGCGGCCACAGCGCTGGAGTCGATACCGCCGCTGAAGAAAGAACCAACGGGAACATCGGACATCAATTGGTCTTTCACCACATCGCCCAGACGCCCGCGAAGTTCCGCGATGAGTTGCTCCGGAGCGCCGACGACACTGGAGAAATCTCGAACTGACCAATAAGAGCGCAGCTTGGTGCCGTAGCGCCCCGCTTCCAGGTACTCTCCAGCGCGGAGTTGACTGATGTCCCGAAAGAAGGTGCGCTCAAAGAGGGCGGAGTGAAAATGGAGGTATTGGTTGATGCCCTCGAGATCGGGTTCGCGCGGAACGTCCGGACAAAGGAGCAGCGCCTTGATTTCACTCGCGAAGACGATTTGGCGGCCGTCATCGTGATAGTAGACTTGTTTGACGCCGAGCGGATCGCGGGCCAAAGTGAGCTGTCGCGAGCGCGAGTTCCAGAAGGCAAACCCGAAGATGCCGACGACCGCGGCGAGCGCTTCGGGCCCAGACTCCTCCATGAGGTGGAGCAGCGTCTCGGTATCGGAAGGACCTCGAAAGCGACGACCCCGGGCGAGTAACCGCTCTCTGAAGAAGGCGTGGTTATAGAATTCGCCGTTGTAGGTAATCCAGCAGGTGCCTTCCATGTTCGACATTGGCTGGGCGCCGGTGGGAGAAAGATCGACGATGGATAGTCGGCGGTGGCCAAAACCGAGGTTGCGGTCGATGTAAAAGCCTTCGGCGTCAGGCCCGCGATGAGCCAACGTTCGCGTCATCCGCATCAGAAGGTTCCGGTCGACCGGCCGGTCAGGTTCGGCGTAGTTGTAAATACCGGCGATACCGCACATACAAGTCTCTCAAATCGTTTGCGGCACTGAACTAAGATCGAGGGTATCCAGAGTGGGCAATTGATTCGTAGCCGCACACCCATTCCGGGAGGCGCACTGGAAATCCGAACGGTTCTCGGCGTCCTGAGTCATAAGTTCGACTAGAAGGGCCATTTACCTTGACCGCCCTTGACCCAGCACACTCGCAGGCGGCCTGCCACGCATGAATTTATGTTCAGTCGATACAGACACATCTGGTCAATTCCCTGGAGCAGATCGTAGTCGTCCCAGAGCAAATCGAACGTCAGAGCCTGCCGATGGGTACGACACGGTCGATTCCGTTTCCGTTGAATCCTGGCTCCGATCACCGAGTAAGAATAGCGGTCCGACGAGCGCAGATCTTTCACGTGAGCTGGTGGTGGGATTAGTCCTGATCTTGCGAACTGTCTCATCCCCGCCCCACACGATTCGCAGATCGTAACAGGCGGACAGTTCCGTCGTCAGTTCGTCATCGTGTTCGTACTGAACGGCGAGATTGGCACGGGCAAGCGCTGAGTGACGCTCAAGGATCGAGGACCTGACTGTACAGAGCACTGCGGCGAGGCCGGATGCGCGCGACGAGACTCGAACGATATTCCGATTGGCGCACAGCACGTCGCGGAGGAAGCCGGCGTGGTCGGTCCAATGATTGGTTCAATCCCTTTCCACCGGTTCCGCGTCGAATCTGATCGCCGGCAGGTGCCGGCCCGTGGGCTGATGTCCAAAGGTACGTTTTCTGGTGACCGCCAACATAATTCAGCGTCCATCCACAATCCACCCGTATGTCGTCCGCGCCTGGGACAAGCACGATTTCGGAAGGCGCCATGATTTCGCTGCCGCAATTCGTTAGGTACCAGCCAGCGGCAGAAAGCCAGACGAATCTGCTCTACCAACCAATGCCCAGTGGGAGGAGAGGCCCGGCGATGATCAACGCCACTCCGGCTCCGCTTGCCAACTGACGCCGGAACTGCCGTCGTCCTCATGTAATCATCGTTGGAGCCGGTTACTCCGCTGAAACCGTTGTCCCGTATACTACCTGGTCGTGATAGCCCGAGAGGGCCTGCCCGCTCAAGAACACTCCGCCAGATGGAGCATTGGCCGCCGAAGGTAATACAAACGTCCCGTACTGAAATATGGGAGGCAACCTGTCCTTTTCGCCTTGCAGAACTTCGCTCCAGGTTTGGGAATCCTGGCTAGCGTAGAGGCTCGCAACCTGCGTCTTGGAGATTTCGCTCGGCTCGACACAGCTACTTATCAGCATGAGATCACCGAAGCGACAGGCATACAGTGAGGAGCCGCCAATCTCGCAAAGGCGGTCGATCCGGCCGGAACGGGTGTCCAGCGAGACTATGAAATTCCGTTCGACGTCTGAATCTGTACCGTAGACCAACAGGGGGCCGCAAGGGATTGCGCCCACTGCGCGAAACATCTGGGCGCCTCGTCCCAGCCACTCCAGGACAGTGCCATCGAGACTCAATGCTGCAATGCCCGGTTCGTCACCGTAATCACCCGTGAAAACCCAAAGAATCCGGCCTTGGGGTACGATGTTGTGGATATGGCGAATCGAACCGCGCGGGAAGGCGTAAAGCGTCTCAAATGTTCTGCCACCGTCCCCTGAAACGTATATGCGCGGATCGCCGAGGCCGTCGCCGTACTCGCCAAACAACAAACGCCCCATCTGGTCAACACACAAATTCAGGGGCCGTGAGCCCCGGACCACGGGAAACACCATCCTCAAGAGGCCATCCCCTCCGGGAGCGCGGTAGACACCGTCCCGTGTTACCGCGGCGCGCGTTCCGTCCGGGAACACAGCCAAAGAGGCGATGTACTGCCTGGAAAGACGTGCCCCAATTGCGGTCGCGCCGCAGACGCGCGAAAATGCGCTGGTGTCAAGCACCGAATCCATGACCCAATGGGTGCCGCAGTCTTCCGACCGCCAGATTTCACGTCCACGGCTAGCAAACCAAGTTCCGCCCGGGGAGACGAGCAAAGCCCTTCCGCGTATTCCGCCTTTCCACGTGATTTTCGTCAACCCAGAGCCGTCCAATAGTATGGATAAGGTGTTAGTCGATTCTTGTACGCCATCAGATCGAGGCATTCGCCGGCTCGAAGCGAATCCACCCGGACGCCGTTTACGGCGGACTCGCGGAGCACGCCGGCACGCAGCAGGTCGCGGTGGATCTGGCCTTCGCAATAATTTCGACGGAACGTTGGCCGCCGTTCGCGAACCGTCACGGCCAACTCGCCGCGTCCTGTCCGCACGCGAAAAGTGCGGTCGCGATAGAAGTCCTTGATCGGCCAGCTCGGATGGATGTCCTCGGCTACGTGGACAATGGAGCAGACTTCGATCAGCGGTACGCCAATGCTCATCACGATCCCATTCATGTTGCAGATGCGCGCAAAAGCGCTGTTTTCGCCGTGGGGCGCCGGCCGACAGCCGCTGAGTTCGCTCTCGAAGAGGCATTCCGCCAGCGGGCCACAAGCGGATAGGCTATCAATCGGGAACTCGCTGCGTCGAACGTCCGGCCGCCGCCAGAACAGCTCGCAAACCAATCCTGTCCAACAAGGCGTCCGTTTAGGATCGTACAGAGGGTCCTGTCCGTCGCACGTGAGTCTGCTTTGGAAAACAGAATAAGACGGCAGGACCAACGTCGATGTGGCGTTCACCGCCTGCAACAAAATGTCCAACAGGCGAGAGGCAGTGTCGAACGGGCGCGAGGCAATCGGCGGATCAGAAAGCGGTCCAGTGTCTGCAAAATGAATCCCAGCGGAAGCCACGTGACACATTACCAGGTTGTTTCCGGCCACCACCTGCTCGATGGCGCCTGACAACTCCCGCGCCGACACCGTCCATTTCGGGCGCAATGCCGGGCGGATACGCTTGCGAAACTTCCGCAGAGCCGGCGTTCGCCAATACAGCTGCCGCGCCGCCATTTCGCCTGCGCGCAGAATTGAATCCCCGAGTACGGTGTACACGCTACGCCCCAAGGCACACCTTCGCCAAAAGGTGCCGGAGCGGGAGGATGCCGGTAACAGCACAGCCGACGCAAAACACGAGGAAAGCAGCCACAAACGGCAGCGCGACTGAAGGTCCGCCGCCTATCACTGGGGTGGCCACGATCCCGATTCCGACGGCCAATGCCGAGACCACGGAGAGTTTGAGCGTCCAGACGGGGCCCTTCCGCCACTTGAGCCCGCCACCCCGGCCGACGGCGACGGCGGTGGCCAATGCGACGGCCAGCGAGAAGCAACCCGTGATCATCGCGCACCTCCCCAGGCTGAAGGGATGCAGAACGAACACCTTCGTCAGGAGGCTGAGGAGCACTCCTGCGATCCCGATTTGCGCTGCTTGGCCGGCGCGGTCCATGGCGACCGCGATCATGGCGAAGGTGTCACGGACGCAGAGCCCGAGAAAGGCAGGCAGATACATCGTCAGCAGCGCGGCCGTGGGCCCCGCCGTAGCGCTGGTGTGACGAGAGAAGAGCACAGCAAGGATTAACGGCTTAGCCAACACAAATGCCATTGCCGAGGGTATCCACAGGCAGAGGGAGAGTTTGAGCGCCATGACGCCATGCGAAGAGAACTCGTTGATCACATCCCTGGATCGCGTCAACGTCGGAAGCACCGCGTTGCTGATCGCGGTCACGATCAACGAACCTGGCACCGAGACCACGTTACATGCGAATGCCACCGCTGCCACCTCGCCAGGACTACCGCGGCCCGCCATCCACCTGTCGACCAGAACGTACCCGTTTCCAACTGAGAGTGAGAGAAAAATCGCGAGTCCCCGCTTTATGACGCCAAGGCAGTACTGCGTCTCCCAGACCGGGCGTATCGGCTTAACGTATCTCAGGCTGAGGAGCAGCAACACTAGCTGACACCCCGCGCCCCCGACCGTCCCCAGTACGACGGCGTCAAATCCCACGTGTCCGGAGACCAGCGCCCCGACCGCGCCGCCTAGTGGAACGCACCAACCCGCAACCGCCGCTCTCAGAAATCGGGAACTCGCTAGAGCTTGTGCAGTGAGGATCGCTGAGCAGGCTTGAAGAGGGAGCAAGGGCAGCATCAGCACCATCAGATGCACACAGTCGATTTGTGCGCGGCTGCTAAGCCCTCCCGCAAGGACGTGAACTGCTGCTTCGGATCCCAACCCGAGTGCTGCTGCCAACGCCGTCACGCATCCGAGAATGCCCACCGATGCGGCGGCCGTGCGGCCGCACTCTAACGGCCCCCGCCCGTCGCTGCTTGCGACGAGGGCAGACGTAACCGAGGCGCACAGTTGGCCGCCGAGAAGCAAAGGAATTATCTGCGCTACAAAGAATGCGTCGGTACGTTCACCGACCCCCCATTGCCGACCGATCATCACCTGCTGCAGTAGAGCACACAGCTTTTGCAGCGCCATGAAAACAGCTATTACAGATGCTCCCGCAAACCAGTGCGTGGTCGCCACACGGCTCCTCGATAGATGCCGATGCGATTCAGAGCTCATAAGCTCTCACGCGCTTGAATCTCAAGCCGAAGCGGATCCCAGGCTTCTCAATGAATCGATACGAGACCACGGCGACCGCGCACGCGCAGATCACATTGACCGGGAACCGCGTCACGAAGACGCGATAGTCAGAATTCAAAAAGAATTGCTGCCATAGGTATAACGAGTAACTGGCGCGCCCAATCAAGCGGGCAGCTGGGCAGTTAAAGACCACACCTGCTACGGTGTGAGGCTGCTCCACCAACAGCAAAATGCACATCGCGATAGATAGATTTACGGCTGAAGATGCCAGCGCAAAGATCGCACCTTGGCGGTCGAACCGAAACATCAGATACGCAGGGATTGTTGCACATCCCGTAAGAGCGCACAGAATTAAGAGCTGCGGAACGCGAGTGAGAACTACGAAAGCTTTGCTCTTCCGTAACTGTTGGCGCAAACACGCCAACAGGCAACCCATGGCAATTGCGTCTCCCGCCGTGAACAGAGCATACGCTCTGATGGACGGGGGACTGACTGTCCGTAGAAGCGGTGCTGCCACAATTACAACGGCAGCGATAATCGGGACACGACGTGGTCCTGCAAAGCGCAGGCAGATGGGCCATGTCAGATAAAATTGCTCTTCGACACCTAGGGACCACGCGTGCGCAATCCACCACGACCGATCCCCGACATAATTGATCAGGTACGTCCCACTCATCGCGATATCGCGCCACGGCACGCCAATATGAGCTAATCCGTTCATAATTGAAACCGTGGCGAGGTAAACGTAAAACGCGGGTGTCAACCGGCAAATGCGCCTGAGGTAAAAGCTGCCGAGAGCAACTCTACCAGACTTCTCGACTTCTACTAGAAGAATACTTGTGATCAGAAAGCCTGAGATAACAAAAAAACTCCGCACGCCTATTTGTGCTATATACAACGCGCTGGCGTGGCGGGCGACCAAGAAGCCCTCCGTGCCGCCAAGATGGCCAAAAAGAACAAGGACAATTGATATGGCCCGGAGGCCATCGAGCGAAGGAATTGTGCGGTCGGTGATTGCCGATCGCTCAGTCATTTCGAATGTCTTTGACGTGAGCGGGGTCGTTGCCATTCTCAGCACTCCCTACGCGAGCGCTCGGTTTCGTAGGCCTGCAAGCGGCCGGAAAGGCAAGTGCGACGGGGTATTATACAGACGCCGAGTCTTGCGGTAGGAGCCGATCGCCTCAACTGCACCTACGAGACTGAAAAGCGCGGCCGTGGAGTGCATGCCACGGACAGCGACAAAACCCTGAGCAAATATCAGAATGCCAAGTATTGCCATCCCGAGACCGGTTACCTCACTCCGCCAAGGCGAGTTGCGGAGCCGCCAGCATGTCCTGAGCGCAACAACTATCGGGGCCCAGTAGAGCATGCCGAACAGGCCAAAGTCTACTAACAGGTAGAGAGGACTGTTGTGTATGTATGCCACCGGGGTACCCGTGTTGGTCGGATCCAAGAGCTTCGAACCAATGCCATGGCCCAAAATCGGTGATTGGGAAAAGAGCTCAATCGCCGCTGTATTCTCACTGGCCCGGGTCGCCAGGTTAGTATCGCGAAAGTCCCCATGCGTCGCCGCCATCGTGTCATCGAATCGAAGTGCATTCTGAAGGATGCGATTTCCCAACATGAGGCCGCCGAGCGTTAGCAGGCTGCCCACCAGCAGAACAGCGGCAGCCTTTTTCAACCCAGGCATCAGGAACACCAGAGGAATCGCGCACCCCAGGAGCAATGAGCGAGTTCCAGTGATCAATTCGGCAATGAGCATCGCACCGGCAAAGAGGGCCAGGCCCCCTTTGGCTTTGAAGGTAAGTTTCCTCCGTGACAGGACCAGTAGTGCCATGGAAAGATGGAAGCCGACGAGCGGAAAAGGAACACTGAAGTACGTCGTAGCCTGAGTGCTCCGCCATATCTGTCCTGTCATCATCGCCGGTAAAACCGACAACTGCTCACTCGCAAAAAGCGCCGCCACGGCGATCAGGCCAAAGTAGTATCGCATTAGGTCCGTTTCGCGACGAACGGATGCGGACGCAAGAAAGGCGACCCCCATGAAGAGAAATGGGACAAGGCCTCTGATGTAGTCCAGGGGCATGAGAGTCCCGGTGAGCACGAACCCAGTGTGGACAAAACATAGATAAAGAAACCAGATAATAGCGAAACCGATTCGGCCCTTCAGCCGCAGTTTTCTCTCGACAAGACCTGTCAAGAGAGCCCATACGCCAAATGAGGCAAACGGAAGACAGGCGATGCTCCACTCGTACAGGGGCACGAAGAACATTGCGGCGAGCATCAGAACCGTCAATAACCACATCTTGATAACTGCCCTGGAGAGGCCCTTAGTGCCATTTGTAAGTTTCCACGCCGGCGCTCGAAGAGAAGTCCGCCAATCGCCAACTGTCGCACATACTCAACATTTCCGTTTGCCATTCCAAGGCTTCCTAAGAAACTGGCTTCGTTCTGAAAGCTGGAGTTGGGACCGGAATCCTTGATCTTGCGTACGAGAAAAGCCTTACGAGCGCCTCTCACAGGTTGCTAGCTGTGGGACGCCTGGCTGCATTAGCCTACGTCGGCTCCGTCGCCTGGTGGTAGTACCGCGAGTATTTACCGTAGTATCCGTGATAGTAGTAACTATCACCCACGTCTTTGGTGATCTCATTCAAGACAATCCCAACGACATTCGCCCGAAGCCTTTGCAAGGTACTAACTACGGATGCCAGGGCCTTCCGATTGGTCTGGCCTGCGAGTGCAATGACAGCGACGCCATCCACCGCGGTTGCGATTTGGATCGGTTCGGGGAATCCCAGCGCGGGGGGCGTATCGACGATCACGAGATCATATTCTGCACCGGCCTCTTCGAGAATCTGCGGCAGTGCGTTTCCAATCAGGTCGGCGGCCCGGCGCGATGAAGGACCCGTCGGGAGGACATACAGATTGGAAACTTCAGGAACCGCCCTTACCGAATCTTGCCACGAACTCCCGTTTAGGATCACTCCTGAAAGACCGGTGCTTACGGTCAATCCGAGCTTGCGATCGATGCTTGGCCGGCGGAGGTCGCAGTCGATGATCAGAGTCTTGTGCTCCTGCTGAGCGTGGGCCAGCGCAAGATGAACCGCCACAGTGCTCTTTCCTTCACCGGGAGTGGCACTCGTGATCATGAGCGACTTGATCCTCCTGTCGAAGCTGCCGAGAAGAATTGTGTTCCGTAGGGTCCGAACCGCCTCCTCGAAGCTTCGCATCATCCGATCATCTTCCCGGTGCGTCAGGTCGGTCGCGCCAGCCGGAAGTTTCGCTCCTGGGGCTGCCACGGCCAGCCGGTTCTTCCAGCACTTGACGTGTGGAAGTCCGCCGATCACTTCAGCTTTAGCAATGCGCGACACCTGCTCCGAATCTCGAACAGTGTTATCAAGCGTATCGCTCAATACCGCTCCGCCAACTGCCACAAGTGCCGAAAACAAGAACGCCAGGAGCACATTGAGGACGATATTCGGGAAAACGGGTTTCCAGCCTGGACGGGCATTGTCCGCTATCCTTACCATGTTGCTCTGAAATCCCGCATTGATCCCGGCTTCCCGGATCTTAGTGATCAGTTCCTCGTACAGTTTCTTGTCCGCTTCGGCTTCATGCTTAACGGAGTCGTATTCGAATGAGCGGGCGTTAATGCGATCGAACTCGACTTTCGCCTCCGACACCGCTTTCTGGAGCATCGCTTCGCGGTTCAACGCCTCCCGGTATTCCACTTCCACCCTGCGAATGACGCCCGTACGAGTAATATCGAACTGGCTCTGAACCTGAGTGAGTTCGGTTTCGGCCTTTCGGTATTCGGGATGGTTCGGCCCATAGTGAGTCTTCACTTCAGCAAACTTCTCTTGCGCCTGTCCCAAACGTTCTGTCAGATGTTTCAGGGCCTCGCCCTGGCTGGATGCCTGCTCTGATTCGAGTGTGCCGGTACTGACGGATCTGAACGCTGCTTCTTTCTTAACCCGTTCCGTCTGGGCTGTGGTGTAATCGGTATTCAATTGGAGCAGCCGGGCCGACAAGATATTCGTCTTCTCCTCGGGATTGATAACATTCATTTCCTTTTCGAACTGTGCCAGCGCCATGTTGGAGCGCTCCATCTTGGCCCTCAGCTCTTCGAGCTGCTTTTCCATAAAGGTCGAAAGGCTGGCCGACGACCGGAAACGGATATCATATGTATGTTCGACGTAGGACCGAGCCACGCCGTTCGCAACGTCTGCAGCCAGCCGGGGGTCCTTGGAACGGTAGCTAATGAGCAATAGGTAGGTGTTAGGCGGACGCGTAACCTTGAGTTGCTTCAAAGCCACGGGTGCGTCGAGACGGAGCGCCTGATCTACGGCCGGGTCCGCTACCTTCTCCTCGTCCCGCAAATGATACTGGTCGGCCACAGGCCTCAAAACCGCATCGGACTGAATCAGTTTGATCTGCGTCGCCAGAAACTGGTCCGCATCATTCAGGGCCGATTGGGCCGCCTCTTCGCCGACGACTCCTGTCGGTATCTTCCGGTCTACGTCCACCGTCACGGTAGACTCGTACATCGGTGTGAGGCGCTTGGAAACAATTAGGGTGGCGATAACGCTAATCGCGATGAAGGACAGGATTTTCCATCGATGCCGCCGCACGACCCAGAGGTAGTGCGACAAAGGGACCGACTGCTCTTCCGGGTCCGCGTCCCAGCCCTGAGCGGGCGCGGCCACGTACCCGGGAGCCGCTTGGAGATTACGTAGCCCTTGTTCCTCGATTGCAATCTCGAGTTCTTCCAGTGAACGCTTCATCGGTCTAGCGCACCCCCGCATAGATCAATGCAGTCGTGGCGCCGGTTCCAAATAACAGGATCTTTTCCAGGGTCGCAAAGGTGGCTCGGGTGCCCTTGGCATCCGGGATATAAAGAATGTCATTGGCAACTAGCGGTATGTCTGGCGTTTTGCGATCCATCATTCTCCCCAGCTCGATTACAATCTCGTTTTTTGCGCCCGATTCTTCCCGCCGGTAGACATAGGCCCGCTTGGCAGCGTACGGCAAGAGCCCCTCCGCCATGGCCAAGGCCTTGAGAACCGTCGCTTCCGATCCGCCCTGAGCCGCGAAGGCGCCAGGCTTCTTGACGTTCCCAAGTACAAAAAACTTTCCCACTTCCGGCACCCGAATCTCCTCTCCGCCCGTCAGCTTCAGGTTCAGGTCCGGGTCGGCCGCGTCGATCAGCCCCTTCACCGGAATGCGCTGAGTAAGAGCCGTGGTGTCACCTGCCTCTCCGACTTTCTGACGGGAGACGAGTATTTCCGGGCCAGCCTCTGGCGAAAGGCCTTCCGCACGGGCCAGAGCGTCCAATAAAGTTACCGGCCCCACAGCCTGGAACGTCAATGGTTTCCTCACCGAGCCCATCACCGCGATGGGGCGGCTGTTATACTCTGCCACCGTTACCGTTACGAACGGATCCACGATCAAGCCTTCTGCTTTGAGCACTGTGGCGATGGCGCTTTCGAGCTCCGCTGGCATGAGATCAGCCGCACGGATGCGCTGGGTGATCATGGGCAAACGCAGGAATCCATCGGCACCGACTCTCACCGTCCGAGTGAATTCGGGCCCGTCATATACCGATACCGCCACCAGGTCGTTGGGCCCGATACGCTGTATCGGCAGATTGCTGCCTGCCATTTCAGCCGCTGTTGCCGGCCGAATCTGACCGGCGGCCGCGGCTGTCAGCCAGAGACATAAAGAGGATAGGATCAGAGATTTCATTCAGTTTCGATTTCCCCGCCGGTCGTCATTGAGCGCTTACCCACGTGTGATCCATCTCCACGGCAATGGACCGCTGCAAAAGACTGACCGAGACCACCAGCCGCTCCTTATCGTCTGCGCTTGTGACCACGCCTTCGACTCCCAGCAGGGGTCCGCGTTCAACCCGCACCTTGTCACCCTGGTGGATAAAGGGCCAAGGCCTGGCGGCCAGTCCGGAATTGATTACCATCCGGATCGCCTCCATTTCCCGTTCCTCGATCGGCTGTGGCGTCTTCCCAATTCCCACAATCCCCACAACCCCTGTCGCCGTCAATACCGGCAGGCGGTTTGCAGAGTCCAGCCGGCAGAAGACGTACCCCGGAAACAGGGGCAACTCCGTCTCTCTAATGCGATCCGTCCAGCGCCGCTTCATTTTGTACGCGGGCAGGAATGGCTCGTAGCCCTTGAAACGGAGGACCGTGGAAGCAATCTGCTCGTGTTTGGACCTGACCCGAAGGCCGTACCAGGGAAGGAGCCCTCGCTCCGGCCGGGATGCGACACTGCGACTCATTCAAAAGCCTCCTCCTCGACGGGTTCGTCAGTGGCTCCGGCGGTGCCTACCAAAGCCTGTACGCGCTGCCATAGCTCATTGCGCTGGGCTTCCAGGCTCAACATTCGCATCTCCATGGATGCCAACGCGTCATATAGCGGCGCAATTTCGAGATACCGCGAGGGGCTCAGCAACTCCACGCGCGCAAATTCAGAGAGGCTGCGCCCGCCTTTCGCCGCGCAGCGTTGTTCGAGCACGCGGTGTTCCTGCTCGGTCACCCGAAACAGGACCATTCGGTCTCGTCTTTTGGTAAACGGCATATGGCTAGAATTGTTTGGAATCGAGTAAGCTACCGCCCTTTTGGTCCCATTTGCCTGTTCCCTAAACTGGCAACCCGGTCAGGCAGTGGAGGGATACAAACCGTACACGTATCAATCGGACGCTTTGTCTCAGAACTATAGGCTCTTTGATCCGGTTTCTGAATCGGCACTGCGCCCATCCTTCCGGCACTCTGACCGCGCCAACTGCTTCGGGCGGAGTTGTCGCGCTAAAGCGTCGTACGCTTCTTCGATGCCACACATCTGTTCATCCACCGAAGCGATCCTCGCATTGAGGGCCGCAATTGCAATGGAGTAAGTACAACCTAGCAATTCCGTGCGCGCAAACTCGGAGAGATTTCGGCCCCCCTTCGCTTCACACACCCGTTTTAGAGCCTCGAACTCATGATCGGTCACCCGAAACACCACGAGCTTCTCTCTTTTGCTAGTAATGGCCATTTGGCTTCGAGCATCGAGCAGGCTACCGCCCTTTTACTCCCACTGGGCTTTTCCCGCCCAATTTGACGTTGCTATGAATCAGTGCGACGGACCGAGTACTTCTCTCATGAAAAACGATAACAACATCTGTAATACTCGATAGACGTTTTAGTGGTGGTACCGCCCGCCTGAATTGACCGCTTTTGGGCGCTCCGCGAGACTTGGTGAAACACCCCAAATCCATTGATGTTGATGTGTGGCATTTGAACACTTTCACTGATTCGTGCGGAGAGCCCTTTCTTGTATTTGTGCCACGCGCTGGCGACCAACCGTGTGAGATTTTGTCCGGGCGACGCCGCAAAGGCGTGAGCATCTGGTTGACGTCCTCGATGGAGAAAGCGTCGGGATCATGGTCGTCGCCAGCCCAATCCTAGAGTTCCTCGTGCTGTTCGTGCGTGGAATCTCCGAGAGTATCCTGCAGGTCGTAAAATCCGCCGGTGCCGCGCCAATCTTCAGGGGGACGGGCACGTTGGCCGCCCGTGCAGACCGGATATGCCGTGCCTGGGGCAATAGGCAGACGGTTCTCCAGCACGATTCCACGCTCCCCAACTGTCGCCCATATCGTACGTATAGGTGGCCTTGGCGCCGAGCCTGCCCAGAACGCTGGAGAGACGGACCGTGCGCTCATTTTCGACAAGGCAGCATTCCCATGAGCCGGTCTACCGGACTGGGCCTTCTATTATAAAATGCCGCTGGCCAGCGCTGAATTCGTGCATGTGGCAGTCCTGCCACCCGATCGCGGCTTGCAGCACGTCGTGCAACTGCGCCAGAGTCGGAAAACGGAACGGGCAAAGCTGGCGTTACCGGAAGCGCGTCAAAGAGCGAAAGCCACCCCAGAAAGAGCCGGTTCCAGAGGCAGCGAGGGTCATCACTACCAAATTATCTCGATGGCTGTTGCGACCGGCCCGGCTTGCTACGAATGCTTCGCGCGCCGGCCGCGGTCGCCGCTGCAGCGGTTCTGCTCGCATGCCTGCCAGCGTGCCGTGGAATGGGTTTTGGAGCGGGAGCGGCGCGGGCGAAGAAGGCATGCCCGGCGCCACCACCTTCTGCTTCGAGCGGCTGGCGCGGGATGCGGGATCGGTGGCGGCGCTGAGCCAGGACTTCGTCGGCGAACTGGAGCCGGCATGAACGAGTCCACCCGCAACGAGATTGTCCGGCTGCACTATGGCGGCACCTCGCAGCGGCGGATTGCCACGCCTGCTGGGAGTCGATCGCAAGAGTGTGGGCCGCGTGTTGGCGGCTCACCAGAATCGCCGGACCGGCGCGGTGGAAAAGGAGCGGTCGCGGCGGCCGAGCCTGTTGGACCCGTTTGCGGATCAGATCAAGCAACTGCTGGAGCGCTGCCCCAACCTGACGGCGGTGCGCCTGCATGAGGCGCTGCGCAGGCTGGGTTTTGAGGGCCACTACACGATCGTGCGCGAATCCTTGCGGGCACTCCGGCCGCATGCACCGAAGCCGCCCGTGCGGCGATTCGAGACGGGGCCCGGGGTTCATTATGGTGAGTTCCGCGTCATGAGTGGCTGCGCTTCTCTCTCAGCCTCGATGCAAACGAAGGCACGCCGTTGCCAGGGCCGAGTGCGGAGATTATGCGGCAGCACGTGGCCCAGCGGGTGGCAGCTTGCAGCGCCAGTCGGTCCCGCGTCCTTCGGGTCTCCGTCAGGATCTTTCTTGAGGCAGAGGAACAAGGGCGCTTTCGGCGTCGTGTTGGCTGCCCGCCTTCTACCCCGGCGTGGTTTGACCCGATTCTGACGCTGTACCTGCAGTTCATTCTAAGCGAGGATGGTATCGAAGGAAACCGGCGCCTTTGGGGTTTTGAACGAGAACAGGTCCGCTTCGCTCGAAACCCAAAAAGTCGCCTTATCGAGTCCGGCGGCGCGCAGGGAGTCGAGGAGCGTTGCGGCGCGGGCTGGCGTGCGCATCACGGTCACCACCCGGAATTTTCGGAACCCGAAATCCTTTTCGCAATCGGTCGAATCGTAGTACTGCCAATAAGCATCGAGTTTCCGGATGATGTTCGGCCGGCCATCCTTGTAGCCGCCTAACTTGGCGCGCTCCATTTCGAGGAAGAAAACGGCGCCGTTGACCTGGAAAAGCGCGGCCGGCCACACCGACTTCTTGTCGAGACCGCGTTGCCGCCAGCGCAGGTCCCAACTCTGGGATGATCGCGTGATTCGGTCGTCAGACTTGTTCACGGGGGGCATCTCCGGACGGTCGAGTTTCCGAGGATGGGCGGGCGCGGAAAGAACGTGAAGATCCAGATACCGGAATCGGAACTGAGGCGGTTTCTTTCGGCGCTTCCCATGTTTTCTGAACGGCGCTCTCCAGGAGATCCTGCCGCTCCTTCACCCACGGGGCGTAGTGCTTCTTCGTGATCGTGGTGCTCGCGTGACCCAAAAGCTCGCTCACCACCTCAAGGGGCACGCCCTTCTTGAGCAACGATACCGAGAGAAGGTATCCCGGATGCGGTGGGGCGCGATGCCACTTGCAGAGCAGTGAGTTCGAACTTGCGGTGCCGTTCCAGGAACGCACCTTGAGGGCATGGCGCCGGTAAACGCCTTCGACCGTTCCCTCGACCCACATGGGGCATTTGCAGCGCTCGTAATAGCGGTCGGCGTGGTAGGGGCACGGATCTTTCTCCGATTCGCCGAGCCCGGCTGTCAAATGGCGGCGGTACAGCGTGAGCATGATCCGATCATCGCACGCCAATCGTACGTGGCGACCCCAGTGCCCGTAACTTGCTGATTCTGCGGAAGAAAACATGGCGGAGAGAGAGGGATTCGAACCCTCGATAGAGTTTCCCCTATACACGCTTTCCAAGCGTGCGCCTTCAACCACTCGGCCATCTCTCCGGGTCCTGGTGCGGAGGTCGCGGAATGCGACTGCTTCTGCCAGAATAACATGCCTCGAAGCGCGGCTCAGGCTTGCTTCGATTCCAGCTCGGCCCAGCGGGCGTAAAGGTCCGCCACCTCCCGCTCGGCCGCTTCCAGTTCCTGGTGATGCCGCCGCAGCCGGGCGCCGTCGGAGAAAACTTCGGCCGATTGCAATCCGTCGCGCAGTGCGCCCGCCTTTTCCTCGGCTTCCAGAATGCGCGCTTCCATCTGTTCCCATTCGCGCGCTTCCAGGTACGATAGCTTCTTTTTGGCCGCCGAAGGGCGTGCGGCCGAAGCGTTTTCCCGCTTCTCGGCGGCGGACGGCTTGGCTCGCTTGCGATCCGCCTGCGCCTGTTCCCATTGCCAGTAATCGGCGTAGAATTCGGCGCCGCCTTCTCCATCGAGTGCCAGAATCGAGGTCGAAACGCGGTCCAGCAGGTAGCGGTCGTGAGTGACCAGCACCAGCGCGCCCGGAAACTCGGTCAGGTTGTCCTCCAGCACCTCCAGGGTGGGAATGTCGAGATCGTTGGTGGGCTCGTCCATCAGCAGCAGATCGGCCGGTTCCAGCATCAGCCGCGCCAGCAGCACGCGCGCCTGTTCGCCGCCCGAAAGGCTCGAAATCGGCCGATCGAGCTGCCCGGCGTCGAACAGGAAGCGCTTGGCCCAGCCGGCCACGTGAATCGGCCGCCCGCGGAATTCGACCGTGTCGCCGTGGGCGCCCAGCCCCTGCCGCAGAGTTTCGGTTTGGTCAAGCTGCTCGCGCGCCTGGTCGAAATAAACCACTCGCAATCCGGGCGCGCGTTCGACCGTTCCCGCATCGGGAGCCAGTTCGCCGGCCAGCAATCGCAGCAGGGTAGTCTTACCCGACCCGTTCAGGCCCAGCAGCCCCAGCCGCGTTCCCGGTCCCAGAACGAAACTAAGGTCGCGGAACAGCACTCGCCCGCCCATCGTCCGGCTGGCCGACTCCACCACGACCAGCCTCTTGGTGCGCCGGTCGCTGGCACTGAAATCGATGCGCGCCACGCCTCCAGGGCCACGCGATTCCAGGTCCTGCAGCTCGCCCATCAGCCGCCCCGCTTCATCAATCCGCGCCTTCGACTTGCCGGTGCGCGCCTTGGGCCCCCGCCGCAGCCACTCCACCTCGCGCCGCACCTTGTTGGCCAGCGATTCCTGTCGGCTCGATTGCGCGCTCAGAAACTCTTCCTTCTTTTCCAGAAAATGGCTGTAGCTTCCCTCCACCCGGAAAATACCCTCCGGATACGCGCGCCCGATCTCGGCCATATCGTTCACCACGTTATCCAGAAAGTACCGGTCGTGGCTCACCACCACGCTGGCAAAGGCCGCCGAGCCGAGCAGCTTCTCCAGCCACAGAATGCCCTCCAGGTCCAGGTGATTGGTGGGCTCGTCCAAAAACAGCAGGTCCGGCTGCCGGGCCAGCTCGCGGGCGATCGCCAGGCGCCGCTTCCACCCGCCCGAAAGCGAATCCACCCGCGCGGCGCCGTCGGCGAACCCGCCCCGTCCCAGCGCCAGGTTGAAGCGCGCGGCTCGCTCGGCGTCTTCCAGGTGCTCGTCCGCAAGGGCCGCGCCAATCACCTCGCCCACCGTCCCGCCCTCGGGAAACTCGGCATCCTGTGGCACGTAGCCCACGCGCGTATTGCCGCGGGTGGCGATCTGGCCGGAATCGGCTTCCAGCCGGCCGGCCAGAATCTGCAGCAGCGTGGACTTGCCGCATCCATTGGCGCCGATCAAGCCCAGCCTTTCGCCCTCGGAAATCCCCAGCGAAATCCCCCGGAACAATTGTCGGGAGCCGAAGCTTTTGTGCAAATTTGTGCAACTTAGCAGAATGGGCATGGCTCAAAAAGTGGGTTGACAGAATTGTACCAGCCGGTCGGGTTGCGCTGGAGCGGCGCCGGCGGTTTTGGGCGCCGGGTCCGGCAGCCGTTCGACTTGGAGCGGGCTCAGTGGATAAATTCCTTTGATTGCTAAAGGTTGCCAGTAAGATCGGGCTCGTCCGGCATTTTGCTGGGGACGGTGCGATGGTGCAGAATTGTGCACGATTGTGCAGCCGAGCCGCGCTCGAAAAAAATCCGGCGCCGATAGGCGGCACAATTTCCCAGCCGAGCCGCGACCAAAGGGAGCGGTCGTCGGTGCGGCGGGGGAAGCTTCAGGGAGGGGGCTTAGGGCCTCCGTTGTGCGGAATTGTGCATTCCTGGGCGCCGCCTGGGCGTGAAAAAACAAATAAGCCATTTAGTTTCTTCACTGGCGCTTGCCGGGGGACTTTTTTCGGTTGTGCAGGATTGTGCACTTTTGTTGTGCAAGCCCGCCAACCGAGCCGTAGCCCACCGCCGGAGATCCGTCGGCCTTTTGTGCATTCTTGTGCATGGATTCATCCGAGTAGCGACATTGCCCCCGGCAGCCGGCAGTGGGCGGCTGCGAAAGCAGTTCGAACGCCCGAGGAAAAGGGAGCGCCACCGGGGAGTTAGTTCCCTGCCTCCAAGAAGCTTTCTTCCCCCGTGCACAGGTTACCACGGCAGTCAAGCGGCTGGTCTCCCGTAGACTTTGTTATCAATGGGTTACACGCTGTGACCGGGATTGATGGCCAGCCGCGTTTCCCCGCGGCACCCGCCAGGTATGGAAATGCGGGGTGGGGACGGAGCGCCCTGTCCCCTTGGCCAATTTTGGGGTCCGCCGACAACCCCGATGCGTTGAAAACAAAAGGGCGCGCATATCTTGCGCTTGAGATCGGCTCGGCATCTGCATGATAATATGAGGCTGGCGGATTGCGAGGGGCTCACGTCAGGCTGTCCCCCACTGTTTCCCACTGTTTCCCCACTGTTTACTGTTTCCCCGCCCCATGGCGGCAGCGAGCCGAGGATTATGCCGCATTGCGGTATACTTCAAGTAGTGGACGATCCGTCCGAAATCACGGTCCTGCAATTGCCGAAGTTCAAGGTCGAGGCCACGGAGTTGATCGGGGCGGATGGCATTGAGGCAATAGCCGTCTATCTGATCGACCATCCCGATGCCGGCGATGTGATACCCGGGTCGGCCGGAGTCCGGAAACTGCGATGGGCGGCGAAGGGCAAGGGAAAGCGTGGCGGGGCTCGGATCGTCTACCTGTACCTTGTGGTTGCCGCCTGCGTTTACCTGATTCGGTGTTACGCCAAGAACGTCAAGACGGATCTGACAGCGGACGAGAAGAAACAACTGCGGCAAATCGCGGCCCAGCTGAAAGGAGCGCAATAGAATGCCCAGGAAAACGGGCGCGAAGCGGGCAACCTTCGGCGCGGACTTGATTGAGGGAATGAAACTCGTCCTGGCTCACCAGCGGGGAAAGGTCGAACTGGAGCGGGTTCGGCCAAAACCGATCGATGTCAAGGCCATTCGCAAGCTGGTGAAGATGTCCCAAGCGGAATTCTCGCAAGCCTACGGCATCAGCAAGCGCGCCTTGCAGGAGTGGGAGCAAGGGGGGCGGCAGCCCGATTCGGCCGCGCGAGCCTATCTTACGGTCATCGCGAAGGAGCCGGCCGTCGTGCGCCGGGCGCTGGCGGGCGAATGACCGGCATCGCAGGTGGGACGAGCGCGTCAAGCCCTACTCATACCGCAGCGCTTCCACCGGGTCGAGCTGCGCCGCCTTCACCGCCGGCCACACCCCGAAGAACACCCCTACGGCCACCGAAACCGAAAAGCCCGTGACCAGCGCCCACGTGGGCACGGCCGAAGGCAGCGACGGCACCAGCGCGCCCAACAGCATGGTGATCAGCACCGCAATCGCGATCCCCAGCATGCCGCCCGCGCCGGTCAGCGTCATCGCCTCCACCAGGAACTGGCCGACGATGTCCCGCCGCCGCGCCCCAAGCGCCTTGCGCACCCCGATCTCCCTGGTCCGCTCCGTCACGCTCACCAGCATGATATTCATGACCCCGATCCCGCCCACCAGCAGCCCCAGGCCGGAAATGGCGATGGCCACCAGGCCGATCAGCCCCGTGATGCGGTCGAACTGCTGAATGATCTGGTCCGGCGTCGAGATGGCGAAATCGTCCACCTGCCCCGTCTTCAAGCGCCGCAGCCGCCGCAACGCGCCTTCGGCTTCGTCGTAGGCATCCTGCCGTTTGCCCGTGCGCGCCTTGGCCACGATCATGAAACGGTCGATCTGCGGATATCGCGTCATGGCGGTGCGCAGCGGAATGTCCAGCGCATTATCCTGGCCATTCTCGCCGAAGAATCCGCCCTTGGCCTTGGCGTACACCCCGATCACCGTGTACTCGGCGCCGTCCATCATCAGCGAACGGCCCACGGCGTCGCCCGCCGGAAACAGCGCCTCCGCCACGCTGGCGCCAATGATGGTGACGTGCACGCCGCGCTGGTCTTCCTCGGCGGTGAAGTACCTGCCGCCCGCCAGGTCGCGCGGCGAAATCGAATCCATGTTGGGCGAAAGGCCGCTGACGTTGATCGTGTCGGATTCGTATCCCGGTACGCGCGCCGTGATGGGGTTGCCGTCCACCGAAGCGGGTATGTAAAGCGTCAGGCCCACCGCCGCCACCGAAGGGCAGGTGCGCCGGATGTAATCGGCATACTCCGGCCGCAGATGCCGCCGCTTACGCTCCTTGGGAGGCAATTGCCCATCGGGCGCGTTGGGGTCGCCCGACGACCGGTATAGAAATACGTTATCCGGGCCCATCTCCTGGAAGAACGTCACCACGCCCTGGCGCAGCCCGCTCAGCAGTGACGCCACCGTTACCACCGTGGTGATGCCGATCACGATCCCCAGTATCGTCAACAGCGAGCGGAAACGGTGCGTCCACACCGCCTGCATCGCCATGCGCATGTTTTCGCCTACGCTGATCGTCACGTCTTACTCCGCCCGCAGCGCCGCTACCGGATCCAGCTTGGCCGCCCGCGATGCCGGATACCATCCCGAAGCCACCCCCACAATGGTCGATACCGCCAGCGCCAGCGCCACGTAGCCCATCGTGATGTGCAGCGTCAGCTCGAATACTCTTCCCAGAATCGCGGTCGCCAAAGCTCCCAACCCCACCCCCATCGCGCCCCCCGCCACCGCCAGCGCCACCGCTTCCATCAGAATCTGCAGCATGATGTCGGAATGCCGCGCCCCCAGCGATTTCCTGATTCCGATTTCATGCGTCCGCTCCGTCACGCTCACCAGCATGATGTTCATAATTACGATGCCGCCCACCACCAGCGAAATGCACGTCACCGGCACCACCACCGCCGCCACCATCCCCAGCAACTGGTCGATGAACCCGCGGATGGCGTCCGGCGTCAGCGTATCGAAGCTGTCGGCTTCCCCCGGCCGGTCGTGGAAACGGTCGCGCAGGCCGACCCGCGTCTCGTCCAGCGCCGCCTCCAGCGTCAATCCGTTCCCCGGCCGCGGCCGAGCGAAGAGCGCAAAGCCCGTCCCCGGTCCGTACAAACGCTCGAATGCGGCATTCGGGATGTACATCGAATTGTCCTGGTCGCGGCCAAAAGCCGAACCCAGCTTTTCCTGCACTCCCACCACCGTGAATTCCACTCCCTCGATGCGCACAATCTTACCGATCGGCGAAAGCCCGGCGAACAGGCTCTCCTTCACCGTCTCCCCAATCACCGCCACAAACCCCCGCGTCCGGTCCTCCTGGGCGGTGAAAAAACGTCCCTCCACCACCCCAATATCGCGAATGTCCGCCATGTCCGCGGAAACTCCGATTATGGTCGTATCTTCGGAGATCAGGTTCTCCCGCTTCACGTCCGACGTGTGATTCCGATACGGGCTGTACATCACCTCGCCGCCGTTGAACCCTTCCAGAAAGCGGTATTCGTCGCGGCGAATCGGTTTGTTGTGGCGCATTTTGTCGAAGTACTCGCGCCGGCTCAATCGCCCCGTGGCGGCAATCTGCGCCACCAGAAACGACTCCGACCCGAACGCTTTGGCCGTGCTTTGCTCCGCGTATACCCCCAGCCCCTCGATGGCCGCACCCACCATCACCACGCTGGCCACCCCGATAATCACCCCCAGCAGCGTCAGGAAGCTGCGCAGTTTGTGCGCCCGAATCGATTCCATCGCCAGTCGAAACGCGTTGGGAAAGTGGTACCAGGTTCTTGCCATTTCAGTTCCGGATTGGGACATCTTCTTTCAGGATAACGTAAGATGAAATTGCGTCTGCCGCCGATGCCACTTCTTCGTCTAGCTTATATAACGCAATTCCTGATCGCGCTGATCGCCATTTTCTTCCTCTGGAGCGAAATTGGCGGGCAGAGCCATCTCGATCTGATGGCGTGGTACTGGAAGGTTCTTCTGGGCGGCGGAGCCGCGTTCGCGGTGGTCAAAGCCACCCAGGCAGCCGTCAATCAGCCCTCGGCCTGGAGCGGCCCCGTGCTTCGCTGGCTGGGCCTGCTGCTGGTGCTGCTCATCGCCTGCGGCGCGGCGTCGTACTACTACCACATGTGCTGCGAAACCGACGACGACGATAACGACCAGAACGCCGCTTCGGTGTCCCGCCTCGTTTCGCCCATGCTCCTCCACCGCCCCTGACAGTTTTTTCCCGTGGAGCGGACTCTTCAGTCTGCCACGCCGGGGCTCCTCCCGGCGCCTTTGGTTCGCCTTACGCACCATCCCCCGCGAACGGCCCCGCTGCCCTGGAGGCCACCGTGGCGCACGCACTCCTGCGCAATGCCACTTAGTTTTCGCACCAATGAACACCGGGCACAACGGTGGGGCGGACCCCCTGGTCCGCAGCCGGCCCCCCGGCCGGTTTGTTGCAGGTGGCAAGCGTTTGATTTTTCGGGAGAAGAGCGGGTCCAGGGGGACCCGCGCGGACCAAGGGGGTCCGCCCCACCATTTATGCAGAATCCGCCCCTTGCGAAAACTAAGCCCACGATGGACCCGCCCATCGAAGTCGCGCAAGCGCGCCTCCAGGTCTTGTCCATACTCCTGTCACGTCACCCCATCCACTCCCGGCGCCGCCTTCTTTTTCAGGCTGTAGTAACTCTCCCGGAGCAGGTCGATGCTCACGTGGTGCAGCAGGGCCGTGAACCGCTGCTTCCCATCCTGCTTGGCTGCTTCGCGCACACGGTCCAGCCCGCTCGGCCCGCTTTCCCGGCTCGGCGTCAGTGTCGCAGTGAACCCGGATTTTGGCACAGACCCAGTGGGACGGGTCCTGGCGTCAACAGCCTGCCGACCCGCCGGCGTCCGTCCCAGCACAGATACAGCCCGAAGGTGCGAAAACGGACGATACGAAAGCGCGTTGCATCACGCAGGCCCCCGGGTTCCATCATTCTTGACAACTTGCGCGTGTGGACCGGCTCATTTAAGATAACTATGTAACGTTACTCCGAATTCGGCAGGGGAGTCAAAAAAAGATGATCTATTCTCGGTCGGCCGAGTACGCGATCCGCGCTTTCGTACACCTCGCGCAGGTGCCCGAAGGCAAATACGCCATGGTGAAGAATATTGCGGAGCAGGAGGATATCCCGGCTCATTTCCTGGCGAAGATTCTGCAGCAATTGGCACGCAAGGGCCTGTTGCGTTCCAGCAAGGGGCCTACCGGCGGTTTCGCCCTCCGCATCGATGCGGGCGACGTTCGCCTGCTCGATATCGTGGAAGCGCTCGACGGGTTGGCGCCCTACCAGCAATGCGCCAGCGGCCTTTCCGAATGCAACGACGACATGCCGTGCCCGATGCACGATAGCTGGGTGAACCTCCGTTCGCGTATCATGGATTATCTGGGGCGGAATACCATCGCCGACCTGGCCAAGGCGCTGGAGCAAAAGAAAAAGACCCTGGCGGCAGCCGCCAGCAAACAGCGCAAGGCCGGAAAGCGGGCTACCGCCGCCAAACGGGCTTAATCGCCCTTCAACTCGATCCGACGGAGGCACGATGCAAAATTCGGTCCTCGTCCCCATGGTCGTCGAACAGACCTCGCGGGGCGAACGCGCATACGATATCTATTCCCGGTTGCTCAAGGAGAATATTATTTTCCTTGGAACCCCTATTGACGATCAGGTAGCGAACCTCATCATCGCGCAGCTCCTGTTCCTCGAAGCCGAAGATCCCGAGAAGGATATTTCCATCTACATCAATTCCCCCGGAGGTTCGATCACCGCCGGTTTGGCCATCCTCGACACCATGGCGTTCATCCGCCCGGACATCGTCACCATCTGCGTGGGGCAAGCCGCCTCCATGGCCGCGGTGCTATTGGCCAAGGGCACCAAGGGCAAGCGTTTCAGCCTGCCGAATTCGCGCATCATGATCCACCAGCCCTCCATGCAGGGATTGGCCGGACAGGCGGCCGATATCGATATCTACGCCCGTGAAATCCTGCGCATGCGTGAAATCTTGAACGGCATGCTGGCGGAAGCCACCGGCCAGCCGGTGGACAAGGTCGCCAAGGACGTGGACCGCGATTACATCCTGGAACCCGATCAGGCCGTGCAGTACGGCATGATCGACCGCGTGATCACCAGCCGCGACCTGGTGCCGGTAGCCATAAAGAGCTAGCCCGAGTCCGAGCCGCGACCGTAAGGAGCTGTGAAAAAATCACAAGTCGCAGGCGGAACCGCCTGCGCTACCAAAGCAAGTGCATTGTTTTCAATGGTGGGGCAGGTGGGTTCCGCCTGCCCAGCGCGTTTCGTCGAGTTTTCTTCACGCCTTTTGAGGGAGCGGTTGCCGGGTGCGTGTTCTCCGGCACATTATGAAATTCCTACCCGCAATCGCCCTGCTGGGGGCTTCGGCGGCCTCGCTGTTTGCCGAGTCTCCGCTCACGCTTCGGTATCGTCAACCCGCCAAAACCTGGGTCGAAGCGCTGCCCGTTGGCAACGGCAAGCTGGGCGCCATGATCTTCGGCGGGGTCGCCACCGAGCGGATTCAATTCAACGAGCAGACCGTGTGGACGGGCGCGCCGCACGACTACGCCCATAAGGGCGCGTACCGGTCGCTGGACAAACTGCGCGATCTCTTGTGGGCCGCGAAGCAGCGGGAAGCCGAGGATCTGGCCATGAAGGAATTCATGTCCGAGCCCCTCCACCAGATGGCTTATCAGGCTTTCGGCGACCTGCTGCTGGATTTTCCCGGCGTCGACGCAGGCTCCGTCACGGGCTACCGCCGCGCGCTGGATCTGGATACGGCTACGGCCACGGTGGAGTTCGAAGCCAACGGCATCGTCTACCGGCGCGAGATCTTTGCCAGCTACCCTGCCAAAGCCGTCGTCATCCGGCTGACCGCCAGCCGGCCGGGTAGCGTGTCGTTTTCCGCGAGCTTGAAATCCGCGCACCAGGGCTCGACTAACGCCGTTTTGGCCGATGGCGACCTGGTGATGGATGGACAAGTGGAAGACGGCGCGATCCGCTTTCAGGCTCGATTGACGGTGGCAGCCGAAGGCGGCAGGCGCGAGACCGGGGACGGGCGCGCTATCGTGAAGGGCGCCGACGCGGTTACGCTGGTGCTCACCGGCGCCACTAATTTCGTCAACTACCAGGACGTTTCCGCCGATCCGAAAGGGCGCAACGCGCACACCCTGGTCGGCGTGCATACCAAGTCCTACGACACGCTGCGCACCGAACACCTCGCCGATTACCGCAGCCTGTTCGCGCGGGTCTCGCTCGACCTGGGAACGTCGCCCGCCGCCGCCAGCCCCACCGACGAGCGCATTCGCAATTTCGCCGCCGGGCGCGACCCGCAACTGGTGGCCCTGGTGTTTCAATATGGCCGCTACCTGCTGATTTCCTCCAGCCGCCCGGGCGGCCAGCCCGCCAACCTGCAGGGCGTCTGGAACGAATCGAACGCGCCGCCCTGGGACAGTAAATACACCACCAATATCAATACCGAAATGAACTACTGGCCGGCCGAGGAAGCCAACCTGGCCGAGTGCCAGTTGCCGCTGTTCGCGGCCATGAAGGACCTCCAGGCTTCCGGCGCCATCACCGCCAGGGAGCAATACAACGCGCGCGGCTGGGTGTTGCATCACAATTTCGACCTGTGGCGCGGCACCGCGCCGATCAACGCCTCCAACCATGGCATCTGGCAAACCGGCGGGGCGTGGCTCTCAACCCACCTCTGGGAGCATTACCTTTTCTCCGGCGACCGGCAATTTCTCCGCGACACCGCTTACCCTTTGATGAAGGGCGCGGCGTTGTTCTTCGTGGACACGCTGGTCAAAGACCCGAAATCGGGTTACCTGGTGACCGGTCCCGGCAATTCTCCGGAACAGGGTGGCCTGGTGATGGGGCCGGCGATGGATAGGGAGATCGTGCGCACGCTATTCGGCGAAGTCATCGCCGCCGGCCGGATATTGAACGTGGATGGCGACCTGCGGGCGCAACTCACCGAAATGCGCGGGCGGATTGCGCCGAACCGGATCGGCCGGTACAAGCAGTTGCAGGAATGGATGGAAGACGTGGACGACCCGGCTAACCAGCATCGCCACGTCTCGCATCTCTGGGCCGTCTACCCGGGCTCGGAAATCACGCCCTATGGCACGCCGGACCTGTTCGCCGCCGCGCGCCAGTCGCTCCTCTACCGCGGCGACGAGGCCACCGGCTGGTCGTTGGCCTGGAAGCTCAACCTCTGGGCCCGCTTTCTCGATGGCGAGCACGCCTACCGCATTCTGCGGAATCTGCTGACGCCGGCATCGGACAATGGTCCGGGAAACCCGTCCCACGCCGGCCTGTACGCGAACCTCTTCGACGCGCATCCGCCGTTCCAGATCGACGGCAACTTCGGGGCCACCGCCGGTATCACCGAGATGCTGCTCCAGAGCGGCGATCCGCACGGCATGCCCACCAGCCTGACGCCAATCCAAACCGGCGACGCGGCGTTTCTCGCACTGCTGCCCGCACTGCCCGCGGCCTTCCCCATTGGCAGCGTGACCGGCTTGCGCGCGCGTGGAGCGGTCGAAGTGGCGCTCGAATGGCGCGCCGGCAAGCTGACCAGGGCGGCCCTCCGCCCCGCCGCGTCGCAGCCGGTGACCTTGCGCTACGATGGCCGCGAAGTCACTTTCGACGCCCAGGCGGGCAAGACCTACGAAGTCGGCCCGGACCTGAAAGTGCAGCCGTAGGACACTACTCCTTCTTCTCCGGTATCTTCGGAATATTGAAGTGGCCGCTCAGCTCGCTCAGCGACGCCAGGTCGATCGAGCCGGCAATGTTGACGATGGTCAATTCCTTCGGCTCCGCGCACAGAATCGCCACGCCGGTGGGCTTCTTCTCTACCATCCGCACGTAGATTTCGCTGGTGCCGTCTTCGCCGCTGACGTTGACGATGCGCGACCATTCTGGGGCGCGCAGACCGCGCCGGATGGCTTCCAGGTCCGCCTCCGTCCACACGTTGGCGTTCTTGAAGCTATAACTCTTCACGTAGATGCCTTCCAGGCCCACGATCAGCTTGCGCACCTTGGCGTCGTCCGGGTCGTTGTCATCCAGGAATTTGGCCGCGAACTGCAGCAGCGACCCGCTCAGCGAAACGTCGATTTTGTCGGATGCCTGTGCGGCCAGCCGATCGATCTTCATGGGAAATTGCTGCGCGCCCAGGCCGCACAGGCAGCCGGCCAGAGCCGCGGCGAGTATTAGCTTCATCTCGAAAACTCCCGTAATTGAGTTTGTATCCGGTTGGTTTTGGCGGCGGCGATATTGAGCGCCAACTTGAGCTCCCGTTTCGCCTCGCGGCCCCGGTATTGGCGATAGCCAATCCCGCTTCCCGCGCTCAGCACCACCAACGCCGCGGCCGCCGCCGCCCACGCCCGCCATGCCGGCCGCCGCCGCGGCACCGCGAAGTCCCGAGGGGGCATTTCCCGCGCCAGCGCCCTCTTCAACTCCGCTTCCAGCCAATCCATCTCTTCCGGCCCATCCATCATCGTTCTCCCATGCCGCGCCGCTCCAGCTTTTCCCGCAACAGACCGAGCGCGCGATGCAAATGACTTTTCACGGTTGCCAGCGGCATTTCCAGTATCGCGGCGATTTCCGCCGGCTCCATCTCTTCCTGATAGCGCAGAATCACCGTCATCCGTTGCGCCTCCGGCAGGCTGGCTACCATTCGCCGCAGCGATTCCCCCAGCCACGGGTCGTAGCGTGCGTCGAAGCTCGCCGGCTCCGGCACTTCTTCCAGCCCGATGCGCGGCAGCCGCTTGCGCCGCCTTCCGGCATCGATCGACCGTTGCACCGCAACCTTTCGCAGCCATGCCGTGGCGTGCCGGGGCGATTCGATGCTGCGCAGGTTGCGATGCAGGCTGAAAAACACGTCCTGCGCCACTTCCTCCGCCAGCGGACGGTCGCGCAAAAAATGCCAGGCCACGCTGTATACCATGGCCTGGTGCTCGCGCACCAACCCGTTGAAATCGAGCGCGGTTGTCGCCACGGCTTCGGTCGCGATCACCGGTCGTCCTTGTCGTAGGCCACGTCGCTGTTCACGTCCGTGTGCCGGAAGTCGCTGTTGGTCAGCGCAATGGTAATCGTACGGCGATACAGAAACAGGCCGCGCACTTCGAATTCTCCGCCGTAGCTTACCGGGAACCAGACCTTATCGGCGAACTTCTGGTACGAGACCGAAAATCCCAGGCCGCGAATATTGGTGCCCAGCAGGATCTGCACCGCCATCGGCATCTTCCAGGCTAGCGTTGTGGTCACCAGCACGGGCTGAAACTCTTCGGCATCGATCAGCGCTTCTCCCTTCCAGTCGCCGTCTTCCCATCCGACGCCTTTCTTGGGCGCGAACGCTACCCGATATACCGTGCGCCCGCGATAGGTTTCCACCGCCGCCAGACGAAAATCGTATTTCAACTGCTGATGGTAGGTCAGCGGGAACTGGTCCGGCCCGATGCCGTCCTTCGAGTTGCCGTCGTCCATCAGATCCTCGGAAAAGCTGTTGATCAGGCCGCCGTCGATGTCCACTTTCTTATATGCGTAGCCCGGCTTGCCGTAGGCCACGAATCCGTTGCCGGCCGCGTACCGTCCTTCGAAATGTGCCGGTACCCGTTCGCTATGGCGATCCTTGGGCACAATCGTGTATTCCCGGCGCTCCTCGCGGGCCAGTTTCCCGTTAGGCCGAATCAGGCGGAGCAACTGCTTCTGCGTGTAGACGAAATTGCGGCGCAGGTCCTGGCTCTTGGCCTGGTTCTCGGCCACCTCGTGCAGGATGCGGGTCAGGTCGGGCGTCTTCACCACGCCCGCGGCCAGCAGCGTCAGGACGATCCAAGTCGCCATCGGTTTCTCTCCGGATCGGGCGTCTCGCCCGCTCTATTGGCCTATTACGCAGTCCGCCTGGCGCGGGATGCAGTTTTCCCGGCCGTCCGCCCTGTCATGAAACCGAACACTTCCATCTCGAATTCGGACACCATTTTCCGGCCTGTCCCCTGGCGCGCCTTTTTGTGCCGCGTTTTCTTCGACTTGCCAGTGGAAGTGGAGTTGCCCTTCAAGTTCTCTTGGCAGCGTATTCCTCTATTATGGCGGCATCGTTGAAATACACTCGTTTGAGAAGCCTCGGTTGTCTGGTGGGGGCATTGCTGGCGGCGCTGGCGAGCGGCTTGGCCCAACCGGCGGCGCCCTCGGAAATCGAAATCCGTACACCCGCGCCTCCGCCCCTGATCGGCCCGTTGATCCGGCCCTTCCATTTTGAAAGGCGCCAGGTTTCGCCCGCGCGCCTCACCAATTCCTATCGCCTGAATTCCCTCATCCACGGCGGCAGCCTCTATCTCGCCGCCCAGGACGTCATCGCGCTCACCCTCGAAAATAACCTCGACATCGCCGTCCAGCGTTACGGACCCTTTATGGCGCGGGAAGCCTTGCGGCGCGCCGAAGGCGGGGGCCTGTTGCGCCAGGACGTCGTCACCCCGATCGCCGCCGGCCCGGTCAGCGTCAGCCCCATCGGCGTCAGCGGCAATACCTCCGGCCTGGCTTCGGGAACCGGCCTCAGCGCCGCCGCTTTCCTCACCGGTTATGGGCCCAATCCGCCCAACCTCGACCCCAACATCGGCGTCTACATGCAATTCGGCCACAGCACCATTCCCGAAACCAACCTGACTTATTACTCCACCACGGCCTTAGTGAACGTCTACCGCTTTTACCAGGTGTATTACAGCCAGCAGTTCATCACCGGAACCGCGATCGGCGCTTCTTATTGGACTCAGCGCAGCGATGTCAACAGCCCCAACAATACTTTGAATCCCAACATCACCGGCGATATCGATTTCAACGTGACCCAGTCTCTGCTGCAGGGCCTCAGCCGCGCCGTCAACAATCGCAATATCAGGGTGGCCAGGAATAACATCAAGGTCACCAACCTGAACCTGAAGCTCCAGTTGATCACGACCGTCACCGCGGTGCTGAATCTCTATTGGGACCTGGTTAGTTTCCACGACGACGTGCGCATCAAGCAGCAAGCCCTGGTCACCGCGCAAAAACTGCTGGCGGACAACAAGGAAAAGGTGGAAGCCGGCGCGCTGCCGGCGGTGGAAATCACCCGCGCCGCCGCCCAGGTTTCCGCCAGCCAGGAAGCTCTGCTGATTTCCCAGACCAACCTGGCGCAGCAGGAAACCGTGCTCAAGAACGCGCTCAGCCGCACCGGTGTGGAAAACGCGGGCTTCGACGCCGTTCACCTGGTGCCGCTCGACCATATCCAGATCCCCACGGCCGAAGCCATTCAGCCGGTGCAGGATTTGATCCAGACGGCGCTCGAGAACCGCCCGGAGCTGGAGCAAAGCCGCATCAGCCTGGAGAGCAGCAAGATCAATCTGCAAGGTACCAGGAACAGCCTCCTGCCCAGCCTCAGCGTCTTCGCCGACATCAACAACCAGGGCCTCGCCGGCCCCTACAATCCCCAGTACAACAATTGCTGCGGTCCGGCGGGGTCGATCTTCGTCGGCGGCCTCGGTACCGCCTTGGAGCAGGAGTTCCGCCGCAATTTCCCCAATTACTCGGCCGGCTTCTCGGTCAATATCCCGCTGCGAAACCGCGCGGCCCAGGCCGATTACGCCATGGATCAATTGAAGCTCCGCCAGCAGGAACTGCAGTTGCAGCGAACCGTCAACCAGATCCGCGTGGAAGTGAAGAATGCCGTGGTCGGGCTGCAACAGGCCCGGCTTCGCTACGATACCGCCGTGGATACGCGCAAGCTCGCCGAGCAGAGCCTGGACGCCGAGCAAAAGCGGTTTCAATACGGAGCCACCGGCGCCGACGTCACCACCGTCATCATGGCGCAGCAGGACGTCGCCAACGACCAGAGCGCCGAAATCCAGGCGCTGGCCGCGTACTCCCACGCCAGAATCGATCTCGACGTCGCCCTCGGCCGCACCCTCGACGTGAATCACATCAAACTGGACGAAGCGTATTCCGGCCACGTGGAGCGCCAGTCCGCGCTGCCCAGCGACCTTCCCGGAGAGAGGAGATAAGCCGATGTCGCCGAATCGCTCAAATTGTGGAGCGGGCACTCGTGCCTGCCATGTCGAGACTCTTCTCGACACGGGTTTTGCCGGAAGCGGCATAGTCAGTCTCCAAAGAGCAAGCACCCCGACGAGTCGGGGCGTGGCAGGCAGGAGTGCCCGCTCCACATTCATAGCTTGCCTCTGTGCCGCGTCTCTCGCCGCGCAGCAAATGCCGCTGGTCGAAAAGCCGCGGGCGCCGATTGGCTATCGTTCCTACCTGGGAACCTCCGTCCCACCCGCCGGCCTCACCAATTCCAGCCGGATTTATCGCCTGCTCCATGCCGGCTCTCTCTATCTGACGGTTCAGGACGCCATCGCCCTGGCTATCGAGAACAACCCCAATCTGGAAGCCGCGCGCTACAACATTCCCATCGCCGATTGGGCCGTGCAGCGCATGGCCGCCGGTGGAACGCCGCGCGGCGTCTCCGGCGGCGCGGCCTCGGTAAATCCGGTGGACCCCGGCGTGGGCGTGCTTGGTTCCACCACGTCGGGCGGCGTAAGCACCGGCAACGGCGGCTCCGGATCGGTGGGCGGCTCCGGTTCCGGTGGCGCCAGCATCCAGCAGATCGGTGGCACGGTGGTGAACTTCGATCCTTCCTTTACCAACACCACCACCTTCGCCCATTACACGACACCGGAGGTCAATCAGGCCTTGAGCCAGACCTCGGCGCTGGTCGACACCGAACGCATCTACAGCACCCAATTGCAGCAGGCATTCGACACCGGCGGCGCGGTTCGGTTCAACGATTACGAGTATTATCAGAAGGAAAACTCCCCCGGCGACCTGGTCAATCCGGTGGCGGCGCCCTATATGCGGCTCCTGTTCTATCAGCCGCTGTTCCAGGGCGGCGGCCGCGCCTTCAACCTGCATAACATCCGCATCGCCGAGAACGGCAGGTCCGCGGCCCACCAGGCGTTTCGCGCCGAGTTCCTGAACCTGGTGGCAAGCGTGCTCACCGCCTACTGGGACGTGGTCACCGCCGACGCCGAACTCGCCGCCCGCCAGCGCGCCGCCGACGCCACCCAAAAGTTCTTCGAGGACACGCAAAAGGAAATCGCCGCCGGAGCGCTGCCCAGAGTGGAAGAGCCCCGCGCCGCCGCCGAAGCCGCCAACCGCCGCCAGGACCTGACCCTGGCCCGCATCGCCCTCCAGCAGCGCGAAAGCGCCCTCAAGCAATTGCTGCTGCGGCGCCAGGAGCCCGCGATCGACTCCGCTTCCATCGTTCCTTTGGACCACATCGTGGTTCCCGATTCCGACGATCTGCCCGGTCTCGCGACACTCGTCTCCGGCGCCATGCGCGACCGGCCCGATGTGGCGCTATCCAAAATCAACGACGAAAACGCGGCCATCAATACCATCGGCACCATCAACGGTCTGCTGCCCACCATGCTCGCCTTCGGCTACTTCATGAACCGCGGTGTTGCCGGCACCGTCCAGGAAGCGGCCGGCGGCGCACCCGCGTCCTTTGCCGGCGGATATGGAACCGCGCTGGGACAGATCGCCCGCCGCGATTATCCCACCGAAGCCGCCGGCATATCGCTTTCGAGTCTGCCCTTTCATAACCGCGTGGCCCAGGGCGATTACGCCTTCGAGCAACTGCAGTTGCGGCAATCCGAGCTCTCCGGCCAGAAAGACGACAACGCCATCGCCGTCGGCGTCTCCAACCAGATGATCGCGCTGCGCCAGGCGCGGGCGCGCTACAACACCGCCGTCAACACGCGCAAGCTGCAGGAGCAGCTCCTCGCCTACGAACGCGAAAAGTTCACTTACGGCACTTCCACCTTCAGCCATCTCATCGTCGACCAGCGTGCCCTGGCCGCGGCCGAAATCACCGAAGTTACCGCTCTCGCCGATTACGCCCACGCCCGCGTCTCACTCGATCAGGTCCTTGGACAAACTCTGGAGAACAACGGAGTGACTCTCGAGGAGGGTCTGAACGGCCAGGTCGCCCGCCCATCCCAATTGCCCGATTCGATCGCACCCGCCAAGCCGGCCGATCGCTGATCGGCGCCAATGAGTGCTGGCCAATACTGATACTGCTACGTCGTACCGATCTTATCGTCCACGCCGGGTTTCCAACTCACCGGGGAAAAACTAACTTATAATAGCTCCAAAACAGACAGGGCTGGTGTATACTGCCTCCTGGCGGGGTTACCAGCACGCTAACCCCGGCTTAGGCCCATCGAGCGCCGTTTAAGGATCGTGATCGGATCACCTGCCTAACCGGCGCATGCTCGTAATCGAGGCGGTCAGTGTTACACCTAGCCGTGTCGGGGTCCAAAATGGCAATTCCGGTTGACTTCAGCGAAAGCGAGAAGGAGTCAACAAAGAGGTGACACCGTGAAAAAACCCACAATCGAACTATCGCAGAGAACGTTGCGTCGTTTCTGCATCGTCTTGGCCCTGGTACTCCTCATCGTCGGTACCGCGGCTACGTCCAAGGCTCAAGACACAATCGTCTACAACAACATCCCGAGCGCATTTCCACTTAGCTTTCCACTTAACATCTTCGGCCTAAACCCGACCACAATTCCACTTAACGTCTTCAGCCAAGGGGCCGAGGCCTACGGTTTTACCGCACTCGGCGACGGTTTCACCCTTGCCGGGAGAACGGGCGGCACGCTCAACACAGTGACGGTAGTCTTGTCATCCTGGGCATGTCAGAGCGGGAGCTTTCAATACGGTTCCGGACCAACTGCTTGCGTCACCACCCCTGGCGCAACATACTCTATGCCAGTTACGGTAAACGTCTATTCGGTCAACAGCTCGGGAACATCGTTGGAGGGAGTTAGCCCCTCGCCAGCGCCAGGAACGTTGCTTGCGACGGTCACGCAGAGCTTCAATATGCCGTATCGGCCTTCTTCCAATTTTGTCGATTGCCCGGCTACTGCCTCGGTGTCTGGCGGTTACTACGAATGGTATAACGCCCAGACCCAGACTTGCCAGGACGGCATCGATTTCGCCATCACTTTCGATCTAGCGTCGAAAAACGTCAAGCTCCCGACGAGTGAGATCATCGTAACCTTCAGTTACAATACCAGCGACTACGGAGCGGCTCCGTACGGCGATAGCACGCCCTGCCATGCAACAACCGAGGGGTGCTTTTACGACTCGCTGAACATTTCCGGCGGGGCCGGCTCAGCCGCGTACCCCGGAGCGGTATTAGCTCCAAGCGTCGGTTCCGTTCTGAATGTGAACGGCATCTTTACCGAATTCCCATCGGCGGACAAAGCCCTGTGCGGTACGGGCACGGCCGCAAAAAACACATTGGCACTTGACGCCAGCCCCGGATGTTACACCGGCAATCACCCGATGATTCAGGTCACAACGAAATCATCGTTCTAACCGATAGCCACGCAAATCCGCCGGGGATCGCGTTTACGGTTTAGTACCCGATTTCGGAATTACGGCCACGTATTGAGAAGACCGCTCCCTTAGCGGTCGCGGCTCGGTTTCGCTTGTTTCCGGGCCGCGACCGCAAGGGAGCGGCCGCCCGGAAATACGCGCTGCTCGAGACGGTCGGGAATTCGCGCCGGCCGCCGGGCCTGTCGAACAGTGCTAATCTCAATTGCATAAGGGAGGAATCATGGCCAAAGACAGAAGCCCGAAGAAGGAAGTCAAAAAACCAAAGAAGAAAAAGTAGTCCCGGGGCTGGGAACCCCAGCCCTTCCGTCTTTCCAATTACATTTTCAGGAGTCGCCAATGCGCACCGATTGGGTAGCCAGGCGCCGGAACGATCCGGTTCGCACCCAGATGCACTATGCCCGTAAGGGCGTGGTTACCGAGGAAATCGAATACGTTGCCCGCCGCGAGCACATCTCCGCGGAGCTGGTACGCGACGAAGTCGCTCGCGGCCGCATGATTATCCCGGCCAACGTCAATCACCGCAACCTGGAGCCGATGGCCATCGGGGTGGCGTCCACGTGCAAGATCAACGCCAACATCGGCAATTCGGCCGTGACCTCGGATATTCAGGGCGAGCTCGAAAAGCTCCAGTATTCGGTGAAATACGGCGCCGATACGGTGATGGACCTTTCCACCGGCGGCGACATTGCCGCCATCCGCAAAGCCATCATCGCCGCCTCTCCGGTGCCCATCGGCACGGTGCCCATCTACGAAGCGCTTTCGCGCGTCCGCCGCGTGGAGGACCTCAGCGCCCGCGTGATGCTGGACGTGATCGAAGAGCAGGCCGAACAGGGCGTGGACTACATGACCATCCACGCCGGCGTGCTGGTGCAGCACATTCCGCTGGCCGCCCGCCGGGTGACCGGCATCGTCAGCCGCGGAGGCTCCATTCTGGCCGAGTGGATGGTGAAAAACCACCGCCAGAACATGCTCTACGAGTGCTTCGAGGACATCTGCAAGATCTTCCAGAAGCACGACGTGAGCTTTTCGCTGGGCGACGGCTTGCGGCCCGGCAGCATCGCCGATGCCAGCGACGAAGCCCAGTTCGCCGAATTGAAGACTTTGGGCGAGCTCACCCGCAAGGCCTGGGAATACGATGTGCAAGTCATGATCGAAGGCCCCGGGCACATCCCCATGGACCAGATCGAAATGCAGGTGGTGAAGGAAAAAGAGCTCTGCAACGAAGCTCCGTTCTATACGCTGGGGCCGCTGGTAACCGATATCGCTCCCGGCTACGACCACATCACCTCCGCCATCGGCGCGGCCATGATCGGCTGGCACGGCGCTGCTATGCTCTGTTATGTGACCCCCAAGGAGCACCTCGGCCTGCCCAACCGAGAGGACGTCAAGGTCGGCATCATCGCCTACAAAATCGCCGCCCACGCGGCCGACCTTGCCCGTCACCGGCCCGGCGCCCGCGACCGCGACGACGCGCTTTCCCGCGCCCGCTACACCTTCGACTGGAACCGCCAGTTCGAGCTTTCGCTCGATCCGGAAACGGCGCGCGCCATGCACGACGAAACCCTGCCCGAGGAAGGCTTCAAGGACGCGCATTTCTGCTCCATGTGCGGCCCGAAGTTCTGCTCCATGAACATCTCGGCCAAAGTGGAAACCTTCACCGCCGAGGATGCCGCCAGCGTGGTCGATGGGACCGCGTCGGAAGACCTGGTGGAGTTGAAGTAGCGTGTGGGACAGGCCTCCTGGCCTGTCGATGTCCTGCAAGCGTACGGGAGACAGGCCAGGAGGCCTGTCCCACTATGCTCATCATCGGCTACGGCAATCGGCTGCGCAGCGACGATGGCGTGGGCTTCCGCGCCGCCGAACTGCTACGCGAGCGAAACGTGAACCCAGACATCGAGGTTCTGGCTGTACCGCAGTTGACACCGGAACTCACCGAGCCGGTCTCGCGTGCGCAGCAGGTGATTTTCATCGACGCCGCCGCGGAGGGACGGCCTGGAGAGATCCGGCGGCGCAAACTGACGGCACCAGCAGCAGGCGCGGCCTTCACCCACCGGATGACTCCGGAAGCGCTGCTGGCGGGTGCGGCTGCGCTCTACGGGGCCAGCCCTTCCGGCGTGCTCTATTCGATTTGCGGCGAATCGTTCGCCTACGGCGAGCAGCTCACGCCGGCGGTGGAACGCGCGCTCGCGGAGCTGGTGGTGAAGCTATCGATCTGAAGCCGGCGGCAGCAACCGCGGATGGTTTGCCCTGAGCCATGCCTCAACGCGGTGGCGAAGCATCTTGGCAAGATCGCGCATTTCGCGAGCTTCCGTATCGGAAATCGTGTCCGCCCGCTCGTAGTCCGTGAGGTTCCGCTTCTTGCGAAAGACGTCGAACTTCCGGATGGCGGCTGCTTCGAGGCCGAGCGTGAATTCCAAAGACTGAATGACGCGATAGTGATGGTTCCCCCGCTCGGCTTCATACCCGGAGGCGGCCAACGCCGCGGCTGCGAGCTGGAGGGCCGCGTTATACGCGATGGCGAACTTCCAATCGGCAACCAGTGCCGGTGTCTGGCAGGCTTTCAAATCCCTATCCGCGACGGCGAGCAGGTCAGCGATCTCCTGTGGGCTCGTCTTGTGCTCCTTGAGCCATCCGAATTTGAGCCAATCTGGCAAGCTCATGCGCGTCACCGATCAGGAAGATTTTCGGGCCAGCCACCACACTGGAAAGGAAGTGATGGCCTTCAACAAGCTTACGGCGGAACTCGCCGGTCCGATAAACCGAAGGGTTGACCTCCCGCCCGAGCTCGCGCTCGGCTTGAGCGAGAGCGGAAGCCACTTCTTCCAACGAGGTTCTTGGGCCCACAACCATTATGTCAACGTCGCTCGCCGCTGTTTCGGTTCCGGCAGCAACAGAGCCATAAATGAAGGCCAATTGGACCGCGCCCCCGAGTGCGGCCAAGGCTTCCTGCAGGACCTTAGGCGCACCGAAGGTTTTGCGGATCAGCCCGCTTAGCTCGTCGAACACAGGGCACTCGCGGTTTGCTTGAAAATACGTCTGCCGGCCTTCGACCGCGCGCGTGAGAATACCGGCAGCGACAAGCTGTTCGAGCTCTCTCTGCGCCGCCCCCGAGCCAAGGCCAACCAGGCGGATGACTTGCCGTTGGTAGAATCGCCGATCGGAGTGGCCGAACAGAAGGCGTAGTACGGCCTGCCGCGTAGCGCCAAAAAGGGCCCCTCCGATCGCATCCGCGGTGAAGTGCCCGGCATTTGCACCCATCTTGAGTACGATAATACCCATTTTGGGTGCGGCAGGTCAAATTCGGGGGCTCAAGCCCGGCGGCGATCCAGCACCTGCCCGTCGGCGCCGATTAGCGCCACCTCCAGGTCGAGCGTGCCGTCGGCATGGGTCGAGCAGCTCAGGCAGGGATCGTAGGCGCGCACCACGGCCGACACCCGGTTCAGCATGCCTTCTTCGATTTGGGCGCCATGAACGAAATGGCGCGCCACTTCCGCCACGCTGCGATTCATGGCCAGGCTGTTGTGGCCGGTGGCGACGATCAGGTTTACCCAGCGGATGGCGCCCTTCTCGTCCACTTTGTAGTGATGGATCAGCACCCCGCGCGGCGCTTCGATCATGCCCACGCCTTCCAGCCGGTTGACGGCCGCGTGCGAACGCACGTGCGTATCGAGAATGGCGGGATCGGCCAGCAGCAGCTCCATTTTTTCGAGCGCGTGAACCAGCTCGATCAGCCGGGCATAGTGATAGTGGAACGAGCCGTGGACCACCGGTCCGAACCGCTGGCGGAATTCGGCGAGTTTCCGGTCCGCCTCCGGCGTGCCCAGCCGCTCCGCCACGTTCAGCCGCGCCAGCGGACCCACCCGGTATTCGCCGCCGGGAAAGCCGAGCGGCCTGTAGTAAGGCGATTTGAGGTAGGAATCGCGCTGCGATGCCTCGCCGATCACGCTCGCGTAGTCCGCCGCCGGGACGTCTTTGGCGAGCATGCCGCCGGCCGGGTCTTTGAATTGGAGCAGGCCGCCGTACCAGTCGAGCGTACCGGCGGGGTTAGTCAGGCCGGCATACAAAGTCGGGGCGGAGCCGAAGTGCGCGATTTCTTCGGCAAAGCGGTCGAGCAGTCCCTCGAACTGCTCCAGCGTGCGGCCGGCCAGGGCGCGCGCGCCGGGCAGGCCCGCCAGGATGCGGTCGCGCGCCGCCGCGGTGAGCGGCGCGTTGACGCCGCCGGCGACGATCCACGACGAGTGTATCCGCTCCTGTGCCAAGGCCTCGATGGCGTCCTGCCCGAATTTGCGCAGCGCCACTCCCGCCCGCGCCGTCTGCGGGTCGGCATCGATCAATCCGAACACGTTGCGGAGAGCGGGATCGGAATCGAAACCCAGCAGCAGGTCGGGCGCCGACAGATAGAAGAAGCTGAGGGCGTGCGACTGCGCCATCTGGGCGCAATGCACCAGTTCCCGCAGCTTGACGCCGGTCTCGGGCGGCGTCACCGCCATGATCGCGTCGCAGGCTTTGGCGGAAGCCAGCAGGTGGCTGATGGGGCAGATGCCGCAGATGCGCGCGGTGATCGACGGCATCTCGTAGAACGGACGGCCCTCGACGAACTTTTCGAATCCGCGGATCTGGGTGACGTGCAATTGCGTATCGGCGACGCTTCCCTTGTCATCGAGGTAGATGTCGATTTTGGCGTGTCCCTCGATGCGGGTGACGGGATTAATGGTGATTTTCCGCATGGCCGCTCCCCTATCCAAATTTCACTTTCGAACGCAGGTCCGGCACACGCCCTTCGAACAGCTCTTCCAGCACAAAGGCGATGGCCTTGGCCGAGGGCGGGCAGCCGGGTACATGAAGATCGACTTTGACGAACTCGTGAACCGGCACGGCGTGGCGGAGCAAGGCCGGCACTCCGTCGCTGGGCACCACGCGCATAACGTCGGCGCCTTCCACGTAAATCCGCTCCAGCAGCTTGCGCGTGGGCGTCTGGTTGCGCATGGCGGAAATATTTCCCGTGACGGCGCAATCGCCGAGGGAAACCACCAGGCGGCTGCGCTGGCGCACCGTGCGGATCTTCTCCAGGTCCTCCTGCGAACTGACCCCGCCTTCGACCAGCGTCACGTCCACCTGCTTGGGAAACTCGTGCGCGTCCACCAGCGGCCCGTAGACCATTTCCGCGCGGCGGGCCACGTTCAAAATCGCTTCGTCGATGTCCAGGACGGACATGTGACAGCCCGCGCATCCATCCAGCCAGATGGTTGCCACCCGCACCTTTTTCATACATGACCTCCGCGCCTGCCGGCCAGGCGCCTGACCTTGCGATCCCGCTTGACCATTTCCTCCACGCCGAAACCCTTTTCGGCCAGCGCGCCGGTGGGGCACACCTCGACGCATTTGCCGCAACTGGTGCAGGTTTTCGAATCGCCCCAGGGCCGGTTCATGTCGGAAACGATCAGGGAGTGGATGCCGCGCCCGCTCACGTCCCACACGCGCGCGCCTTCCACTTCCGCGCACACGCGCACGCAGCGAGTACACAGGATGCAGCGATTATGGTCCAGAACGTAGCGCTCATGGGAAGCGTCCACCCGCATTTTGGGAAACGAGTACGGGTAGCGCACGTTGGTGACGCCCAGCCGCTGCGCCATCGACTGCAGCTCGCAATGATTGTTGGAGACGCAGACGGCGCACTGATGATTCCGCTCCGAGAACAAGAACTCCAGCGCCATGCGGCGGTATTGAGTCAATTTTTCGGAGTTGGTGGTGACGCTCATGCCGTCCTGCGCCGGCGTGGTGCAGGCCGGCAGCAGGCGGCCCACCCCCGAAACCTCCACGATGCACAGGCGGCAGCCGCCCACCGGCGAGAGGTTTTCCAGCCAGCAGAGAGTGGGAATGAATTTGCCGCCGGCGCGGGCAACCTCCAGGATGGTCTGGCCCTGCTGGGCCGCCACATACTCGCCGTCGATTCGTACGGAAATTTTGTCAGCCATGGCGGTTCTCCTAGTGGTGGTGATCGCGGATGTCGCAGCGCAGGCAGCGCGCCGCTTCCTCCAGCGCCTCTTCGGCCGAGATCCCGACGACCGCTTCGGCGAAGTTCTCCACCCGCTCGGCCGCGGGCAATTCGTGGGCGTAATGGCGGGCGCTCGGCACCGGTTCCTCTGGAATCTCGCTGCCGTAAGACAATTGCGAAGCGATGCGTTCCCATCGCCCCGGTCCCATCACCCGCGCGTCGATGTTGCGCGCGGCCTTCTTGCCGTAGCCCATGGCATTGGACACGTTGGAAGCCCCCGAGATGAGGTCGCCGCCCGCGTAGAACTTGCTGCGGCTGGTTTCCAGCGTATAGCGGTCCACTTCCACCGTGCCGTTCTCGCGGATGCGCAAACCGGAAGCGCGGGCGAAATCGCGGTCCACCGCCTCGCCCACGGCCAGGATGACCGTGTCGCACTCGATGCGGCGGATTTCTTCGGTGGGCACGGGCCGGCGCCGTCCGGATGCGTCGAACTCGCCGAGAGTGGTGCGCACCACTTCGATGGCCTTCACGTTGCCCTGCTCGTCGCTCACGATGCGGTGCGGCGTGGCCAGGAACCGGAACCGGACGCCCTCCTCTTCGGCGGCGTCGGTCTCTTCGCGGATGGCCGGCATATCCTTTCGCTCGCGGCGGTAAATGATGGTGACGTCGGACCCCATCCGGCGCGCCGTGCGGGCGGAATCGACGGCCGCGTTTCCGCCGCCGACAATCGCCACTCTCGGCCCCAACCGCATGGCCTGGTCCTTGGCCACCGATTCCAGGAAGAGAAGCGCCGGGTAGACGCCCTTCGATTCGGTGCCCGCCAGGTACACCCAAGCTTCTTTCCAGGTGCCGATGGCCAGGAACACCGCGTTGTACTGGTTGTCCAGATCGTTCAACTGGATGTCGGTTCCCACCGCGACTCCGGTCACGATTTCGACCCCCAGCCGGCGGATCAGCTCCACCTCGCGGCGAATCACGTTCTTCGACAGGCGATACTCGGGAATGGCGTAGCGCAGCATGCCGCCCGGCTCGGGATTGGATTCGTAGATGGTCACCTGGTGTCCCAGCAAGGCCAGGTAGAAGGCGGCGGTGAGCCCGGTCGGGCCCGCGCCCACGACGGCGATCTTGCGGTCGGTCGGGGGCAGCTTGCGGGAAACGATGCGCTCGGCCAGCTCGTCGAAGCGATCGGAATCGAAAATCGTATCGGCGATGAAGCGGTGCACTTCCCGCATGTTGACGGCGCTATCCACGGCGCGCCGCCGGCAGCGGTCGTCGCAAGGGTGCTGGCAGACGCGGCCGGTGGAGGCCGGCAGCGGATTGTCCAGCACCACGGCTTCAAACGCGTCGTCGATCCGGCCCTCTTTATAGAGCTGGAGAAAACGCGGAATGTTCATGTGCAGCGGGCAACTGTTTTCGCAGGGCGAAAGCGCCAGCTCTTCGCACACCCCGGCGCGGCAGCGCTTGGCGCGGATGTGGTCCTCGAATTCGTGCCGGAAATGCCGCATCGTGGTCAGCAGCGGGTTGGGCGCGCTCTGGCCGAGGCCGCACAGCGAGGTGTCGCGCACCATCCGGCCGATTTCATCCAGACGGTCCAGGTCCGATTCCGCCGCGCGCCCGCGGGTGAAGGCGTTCAGCACCCGCAGCGACTGGTCCAGCCCCACGCGGCACGGAATGCACTTGCCGCACGATTCCGAATGGGTGAATTCGATGAAGTAGCGGGCCACGTCCACCATGCAGTTGTCTTCATCCATCACCACCATGCCGCCCGAACCCATGATGGAGCCGAGCTGCGCCAGGGTTTCATAATCCACCGGAGTGTCGAACATTTCCTGCGGAATGCAGCCGCCCGAAGGGCCGCCGGTCTGTACGGCTTTTACCGGCTTGCCGCCGGTGCCGCCTTCGCCCACATCGTAAATGAAAGTTTTGAGCGTGGTTCCCAGGGGCATCTCCACCAGGCCGGTATTGGTGACCTTGCCGACCAGCGAAAAGACCTTGGTGCCGGCGCTTTTGGTGCTCCCGGTTTCGCTGAACCACGCCGGGCCCTTGGTGACGATGGGCGCGATGTTGTACCAGGTTTCGACGTTGTTGATGTTGGTGGGCATTCCCCAAAGGCCTTTTTGGGCCGGAAAGGGCGGACGCGGCCGGGGCCTTCCGGCGAAGCCTTCGAGCGACGAAATCAGCGCCGTCTCTTCGCCGCAAACGAACGCGCCGGCGCCTTCCACCAGTTGGATGTCGAAGCGGAAGCCGCGCCCCAGAATGTTCTCGCCCAGCAGGCCCGATTGATGGGCCTGGTCGATGGCGCGGGTGAGCCGGTGCACCGCCAGCGGATACTCGGCGCGGACGTAGATGATGCCCTCGGTGGCGCCCATCACATATCCGCCGATAATCATGCCTTCCAGCAGCGAGTGCGGATCGCTCTCGATCTCGTTGCGGTTCATGTAGGCGCCGGGGTCGCCTTCGTCGGCATTGCAGATGGCGTACTTGTGCTCGGCCACGGCCTTGCGCAGAAATTCCCATTTCAGGCCGGTGAGGAAACCGGCGCCGCCGCGGCCGCGCAGCTTGGCGGCTTTGATCTGTTCGATCACCAGCTCCGGGTTGGCGTCGATCAATACCTTATATAAGGACTGGTAGCCGCCCACCGCCACGTACTCTTCCATGTCGTCCGGGCTGATCAGGCCGCAGTTCCGCAGCACGATCTTCTTCTGCGGTTTGAAGAAGGGAACCTCTTGCCAGGAAGGGATCTTGGGGAAGCCGGTGCCGTACTCGATGTGGGCGGTGAGGTGGTCCCACTCTTCGATTTTGCACAGGGCCAGGTCGTCGGGAACGGTTCCCGAGGCGATGCCGTCGAGGATGCGGCCAACGTCGCTGGTCCGCACCCGGCGCAGCACCACGAGCGGTTTGCCGGGAATGCGGACGTTGACCAGGGGCTCCTCGGCGCAGAAGCCGAAGCAACCCACCGAGACCAGTTTGACGTCGCGGCCCTGCTGGCCGATGGCCTCCGCAAACGCATGGTAGACGGCTTCGGCCCCGTTGCCCGCGCCGCACGTGCCCATGCCGACCCCGATCCGGGGACGGTTGGGAACCAGCTTGGCCATGCCCGCTTCGCGCACCGTGCTGAAGCTGCCGATATCCTGTATGCGGGTCACGCTTTCCTCCCGGCGAGGTGCTCAACCTCGCGGCGCAGCGCCTGTTCATTCACATGCCCGAAAATGGCGTGGTCCACTTCCACCACCGGCGCCAGGGCGCATTGGCCGAAGCAGGCCACGGTTCGGAGCGAGTACTGCCCGTCGGGCGTGGTGACGCACAGTTTATCGGCGCCCTCCTCGCTTTCTTCCGGAAGCCCAAGCTCCAGGCGCAGCCGCTGGAGCAGGTTGCGCGAGCCCCGCGTATGACACGCGGTTCCGCGGCAGATGCAGATGGTGTGCTCCCCCTGCGGCTCCAGGTTGAACAAGGCGTAGAAGGTTACCACCCCATAGATCTGCGCCAGCGGAATATCCATGCGGTCGCCAACGTATTCCAAAACCTCGGGCGGAAGATACTTGTGGGGATGATGTTCCTGGATGCGCTCCAGGATGGAGAGCAACGCGCCAGGCGTTCCGGCGTATGCAGCGATCATACGGTCGGCGAAAGATTGCTCGTCCAGCGACAGGGCGTTCAGAGCTGCGGTGGTTGCCATAAGGCCTCCGCTATTCGGATAGAAACGTCTGAATTATAGCAGCGAGCACGGGTGCGTGGGGCGCTTCCTTGGATTGCGATTCCTCAGATTTGTTGGTTGCCGCGCCGGCGATCTTTGTCGGCGGTGTTTCTTTGCGGAGCAGGCGATTCGCCTAACGTCAGCCGAGCGAATCTCACAAAAACCGCGAGAAAGTCCCTTCTCTTGCCCGTAACTTAACTGATTTCTGGTAGACGAGCCGGGACAAAGTCCCACTTCTTAGGCAAGTGGAGCCCGCCGCTACGATCTTGTGGGGCGGACCGCCTGGTCTGCGGTCGACCACCCGGTCGACCTTTCTCTTCGCCAGGAAGAACCCGCGCAAGGGGCATGTCAACTCGACTTCGCCAGTGCTTTTTGAACCGTGGCTGCCCAGCCGGTGACACGCTGTTGCGTCAGGTTTGTCACTCTCATTGCCAGAACGGCGTCGGCGTTCGTCACGTTTTCGTAGGGTCCGGCCCGAAGCTCGTACAGTCTCCTTTCGTCCTGAAGACCGGAGCCCGCCTGGCGATACATGACCCAGAATTGTTCAAATTTGAACGAATGCTGGAAGCCCTCGATAGTCACGATGACCGCGCCGATGATGCCATTCGTAGAGGGGCTCGAGGCCGACGGCGCGGCCAAGGCCAGGATCGGGAGAGCCCCCGCCATGGTGATTTGGATCGCCTTCAGCGACAATGCGAAAAAACGCGCCTGGGCCGCCTTCCGGTGGCAACGGCGGCTCTGCTCGTCGATCCAAAGCAGAAGTTTACTCACTGATTCCGGTTTCAATTCGGAGTTCATGCGTTTGTGATTCTATCGCATGCGGCTTTGGGCAGGTGCCCGGAATCCCGCGGCTCGCCCCGAGATCGCCGATGCTCCGAAGCGGAAAGTCCACGCCGGGCTACCCTTCCGCCAGCGCCAGCGGCCGGATGGGCGAGCCCGTCGCGCCTTGAATTTTCAGCGGCGCGGCGATGAACGCAAACTCAAACACACGCGCCGCGGCCAGCGCTTCCAGGTTTAGGCATTCCACGATGTGAATGCCGCTCTCCACCAGCAAATGAACGTGGACCGGCATGCCTGGGTTGGGGACTTTTTCAAAGGCTACGGTATCGCTGCCGGCGGCGAAGACTTTTCGCGCGCTCAGCCACCTGGCGCCGTCGAGAGCCGGACCGGGGCCGCGCACCTGGTTGATGAAGCGGGCCGGATCGGTGAAATACCGGGCCCAGCCGGTGCGCAGCAGAACCACCTCGCCGGCGCCGATCGAGACACCCGCGGCCTCCACCGCGCGGTCGAGATGGGCGGCAGTGATTTCGAAATCGTCTGGCAGCGCGTCCGTCTCTTCCAGGCCGGCGATATCGAGCAGCACGCCGCGGCGTAGAATCGGCGCCACCCCGTCCACCGAATGCCGCAGAATCCCTCCAGTATACGACTGCGCCGCCGCGGCTTCGTCACCGCCGTAGAACTTGCCGCCGCAGGAAAAATGGCAAAGCGCATCGATGTGGGTGCCCACATGGGTGCCCAGAGCAAGGGCGTCGGCGGCCGACGAATTTCCAATCGGCCCGACGAATTCCCCGTGCAGCTTGACCAGGCTGAACAGGAAGGGCGGGTGCGAGGGGTGGTGCGGCATGCCCACGAAATACGGCTGCGCCAGGTCGAACACCCGCGCGCCGGCGAGAATTTCAATCAGGTTTGTCATCAGAATCGGTAGTGTACGCTGAATTGCGCCACCCGCGGGTTGAAGAACATGGAGCTCATCAAGCCGAAGTTGGTGGAGTTGATGTTTTGATCGCCCGCCCAGAAGGTGGGATGGTTGAGGGCGTTGAAAGCGTCCATGCGGATTTCGAGGGTGTGCTTTTCCGTGATGGTGACGGTCTTGAAGAGGCTCATGTCGATATCGAAAGTCCACGGCCCGTCGAACATGCGGCGCTGCAGCGCGCCCAGGGTACCGGCGCCCGGATTCCAAAACGCCTCACCGGGGAACGGCGGCGCATTGGGAGTAGCGGCCACGCCCGTACCATCGGAGGTCACGGCCGCGGGATTGACGACCATCGGCCCGTTCCCGGTCATGCGATAGCTCACCTCGTTCCGCAGCGCCGCGCCGGACAGGTTAGTATCGGCGGCGTTGTAATACGAGATGTCGTAAAACGGGAGGTTGCCGGTGGAACGGTTGAGCGTGCCTTCCTCGGAAAGGATGGAAAACGGCGCGCCGGATTGCCAAGTCATCACCGAGCCAAACGTCCAGCCGCCGATAACTGGGTCGAGCCGGCGGAAATGCAGCAGGTGGTTCTTGCCGAAGGGTAGCTTGTAATAGCCGGCGGCTTTGATCATCTGAGTGAGATCGAAATTGGCGCGAGCGCGTTCGAGCTTGGGGTTGTTGATGTCGAGGAACTGTTGAATGCGCGATTGCGAATCGCCATCGGCGTCGCTCAGCACCTTGCCGAACGTGTAATTGGCCTGCCAGCTCAACCCGCCGCGCATGCGATGGTGGACTTCCACCTGCAGTGAGTTGTAAGTGGAATTGGAGTAATTCGTCAGTACGTCGGTCTCAAGGGCGTTAGGGTTGGGGAAGAAGGCGATCTTGCCGTTGGTGCCGGTGGTTTCGTATTGCGTGGCTAAGTCGCCCACCTCGCCATATTCGATCAGGTTCTGGACGGCGGGATTGGAGAGTTGGCCGCCGCCCGGCATGCTCAGGAATACCGGCAATTGCTGGCTGCCGGCGATCGAGGGAACGTACTGAGGATTGAAATTCCCGGTCTTCGCCATGGCCAGGAATCCGTTGCTCTGGGCGTGCAGGAAGTCGGCGAGAAAGCCCGAGGCGTTGACGTTCACCTGGTTGTAGTCGAAAGCGCGATACTCCCCCACCCCATGATTGCCGACATAGCGGACCTCGAAGACGGTGTCCTTGTATTCGTGCTGGATGCCGAAAGAGTATTGCTGCACGTAAGGGAGGTGCAGATTGGGATCGAGCATGCCGACGGTGTTGAATGGATTGGAGGCGTATTCCTGCGCTATGGTAATGGGCACCGAATAAGCAGGCGGCGCGATACCCGGCAAGCTGGAGACCGTGCCAGAGAGACCGGAGCCGCTGGAAATTCCCTGCAGGGCGGAGTTTTCCTCGAGCACGCTCTGCGGCGAGAGGATGCCCTGGTCATTCACGTAGAAAATGGAATAGGAGCCGCGAAAGGCTGTTTTGCCGTCGCCAAAAACGTCCCAGGCCAGGCCCACGTTGGGTGCGAAGTACCGGTAGTCGCGATGATACCAGGGGTTGCCCGCGCTCGACCCGGTGAATTGCAAAGTGGCGTTGGAGAGTAAAGTCTGTTCCACCGTGCCGGTAAGTACCGGTTGCACCTCGAGCGAATTGGCCTCATCCACCACGCTCGGCAATTCATAGCGCAAACCCAAGGTCAGGTTGAGACGCGGCGATATCTTCCACTTATCCTGGACATAGAAGGCGTATTGGTTCATGCGAAAGTGGCGCACATAAGGCGCGCCGGGAACGAAGCCGGAAGTGCGGCTGGTGACGTTGAATGTCTGGCTGTCGCTATCGATGTAGCCGCCGAGCGTCGCCAGCAGTTGATTGGCGTTGGCCAGATCGTTCTGGCTGATACCGGGTAGCTGCTTCGACGTGAGCGCGGTCTGACCTAAACCCATGTAGAGGTTGTAAGTCGGCACTACGCCGGCATCGGCGTAAGAACGGACGAAGACCTGCTGGCCATGGAACCCGAATTGGATGTAATGGTGGCCATGCTGCCAGGCGGCGTCATCGCTGAGAACGAAGGTATTGGTGTTGCGACCCTGGGGCATGAATTCGTTGACCGGATCGGAAAAGAGTTCGCCAGTGACGAGGTAACCGCCAAACTGCTGCGACGTCAGGAAGTAGGCATAAGTGAAGTTGAAGCCGGCACGGACTTCGTTGGTGATTTGCGGCGTGGGGGTCCAGCGCCAGGACAGCGCGAGAAGCGCAGCGTGGGTCGGGACGGTGACTTTGGGGATCGCGGAGTAATCGTTTTCCAGGCCCTGCCCAGCCCCATCCGAGTTATCGCGGTTCCAGGAAAACGAACCGCTCACGGCGTGCCGGGAGGTGATGTTGTAATCGATTTTGCCGGTGACGTTATCGCGGGTTTCGTTGTCGCGCTGATTGAACCGGTAACCGCCGGTATTGAGCCCGTCGCCAACCAGGTTGTTATTGATGTATTGCTGCCCCGGCACCTGGTTGAGTATGTTCTGCATGTAGGAACCAATGGAGGTGTGATCCAGGTTGAGCAGGTTCACCGCGTGCACGGCAGCGGAGGCGTCGCGGTATTGAAAAATGCCCTGGCGTGCCGGAGTAGTGAGAATAGTATTGTCCACCGGGGTCTGCTGGTGCGCGCGCACGGCTTCGTAGGCGCCGTAGAAGAAGAGCTTGTCTTTGCGAATGGGTCCGCCGAGGTTGGCGCCCACCTGATTCTGATTCAGGAACGGCAACCCTACGCCGGCCTGGTTATTGAACCAGTCGTTGGCGGAGAATGCGTTGTTGCGGTTTTCCCAAAAGGTTTCGCCATGGAACTGGTTGGTGCCCGACGGAGTGACGTAGGCGGTTTCGGTGGCGCCGCCGGAGGATGCCGCGTTGCCGTTGGACATCACCATGCTCATCTCTCGCACCTGGCTGAGCAGCGGCCGGTTGGGCGAGAAATCGAGGGCGTTGTCGCGGATGTAGTTATCCTGAATGTTGATGCCGTCGAGTGTCATGTCGGAATACGACGTGCGCATGCCGTTGATCACGGTGTTGGAATTGCCGTTGTAGACGACGCCCGGTTCGAGCTGCATGAGGTTGATAGGATCGCGATCGAGGATGGGCAGGTTGCGAATATCCTCGATGCTGACGGTGGTGGAGATTTCGGCGTTGTTGGTATTGACGGTTTCGACCTGCGCGTTGACTTCGATGTTCTGAGTGACTGAAGCCAGTTGGAGTTTAACCGCGGGCGAGGTGGTTTCGCGGGCGGGATCGACGGAGAGATTGCGGAGGGTGGTTTTGACGAAGCCCTGGGCCTCGATGGAAAGATCGAAGTAACCGGGCCGCACACCAATGAAGTGATAGACACCGTCGGTCGCGGTCTTGGCGACCAACAGCGGCTTCTGGCCGCCGGCAAGGAAGAGCGAAACCTGCGCCCCAGGCACGGCGGCGCCGGAGGCATCGACTACCGAGCCGGTAATGCGGCCATCGAGCTGTGCGCGAAGCGGGAGAGCCAGCCAGCCCACGAGCGCGAAAATACACCAGACCCTCTGCGAGACCACCATGTCTTATTGAACCTCAAAAAGCCGGTGGACGGCGTGGGGGAAGACGCAGTTGCCGAGTGGGACAGGCCTCCTGGCCTGTCGCTGGCCGGAAGAGCCGCTTTCGCGGCTACGACAGGCCGGGAGGCCTGTCCCACCGAACGCGAGCACCTAGCCTACGGCATCTTCGTGCCCGATGGGTGCAGCGTCCGGCCGATCAGCTCGCGCGCTTCCTGTTGGATCTGGCGCAGGTGATCGGGGCCGGCGAAGCTTTCGGCGTAGATCTTGTAAACATCTTCGGTGCCGGAGGGGCGGGCGGCGAACCAGCCGCGGCGGGTGGTGACTTTGAGTCCCCCGATGGGGGCGCCGTTGCCGGGAGCGCGGGTGAGCATGGCTTCGATGGGGTCGCCGGCCAATTCCTTCGCCGATACCTCTTCCGGCGAGAGCTTGGCCAGAATGGCCTTTTCCGCGGGCGTGGCGGGGGCGTCGATGCGGGCATAGACCGGCGCGCCGAACCGGTCGGTCAACGATCGGTAAATCTCGCCTGGATCCTTGCCTGTGCGCGCCAGCATCTCGGCGGCCAACAGTCCCATGATGAGGCCGTCTTTGTCGGTGCTCCATGGGCCGCCATCCTTTCGCAAAAAAGACGCTCCGGCGCTTTCCTCCCCGCCGAAGCCGAATTCGCCCGAAAGCAATCCGTCGACGAACCATTTGAAGCCCACCGGCACCTCCACCAGGCGCCGGCCCAGGTTCGCGGCCACGCGGTCGATCATGCTGGAAGAGACCAGGGTCTTGCCGACGCCGGCGGCCGGGCTCCATCCCGGCCGGTTCTGGAATAGGTAGAAAATGGCCGCGGCAAGATAGTGATTGGGGTTGAGCAGGCCGGCCGAGCGGGTGACGATACCGTGGCGGTCGTGATCGGTATCGCAGGCGAACGCCACGTCGTAGCGGTCCTTCAGCGCGATCAAACCCGCCATGGCATTGGGCGAGGAGCAATCCATGCGGATCTTGCCGTCCCAATCGAGGCACATGAAGCGGAAGGTGGCGTCCACCAGGTCGTGCTGAATCGCCATTTTGAGCCGGTAACGTTCGGCGATGCGCCCCCAGTAGGCCACGCCGGCGCCGCCGAGCGGGTCGGCGCACAGCGAAAGTCCGGCGTCGCGTACGGCATCGAGATCGAGCACCGCGCCCAAATCGCCGACGTACTGCGAAACGTAATCGTGCCGCAGCGTGGTGGCGGCATTTCGCGCCTGGGCGTAAGGCACGCGGCGAACCTCGCCCAGGCTGCCGGCGAGGATGGCGTTGGCGCGGTCCTGGATGATCTTGGTGGCGGCGGTGTCGGCCGGGCCGCCGCTGGGAGGGTTGTATTTGAAGCCGCCGTCCTCGGGCGGGTTGTGCGAAGGGGTGATGACGATGCCGTCGGCGAGCCCGGCTTGCCGGCCGGCATTGTGAACCAGGATGGCGTGCGACAGCGCCGGCGTGGGCGTGTAACCGAAATCGGAATCGACCATCACGGTGACGCCGTGGGCGCAGAGCACTTCGAGCGCAGTGGCGAAGGCCGGCTCCGAAAGCGCGTGGGTGTCCTTGGCCAGATAAAGCGGCCCGTCGGTTTTCTCCGCCGCGCGGTATTCGCAGATGGCCTGGGTAATGGCCAGGATGTGGTCCTCGTTGAAGCTCGATTCAAAGGAAGATCCGCGATGGCCGGAGGTGCCGAAGCTCACCCGCTGGGCCGCCACCGAGGGATCCGGCTTGCCGGTGTAATAGGCCGTTACCAGCCGCGCCACGTCCACCAGCATTTCCGGAGGAGGCGGTTGGCCGGGTCGATGCTCGATTGCCATGGCTATACGATATCAGGCTCGGCCGCTTCTATTCGTAGCGGAGGGCGCGAACCGGGTCCGTACCCGCTGCCCGCCGGGCGGGAATGTAGCCGGCGGCCAGCGCCACCAGCAGCAGCACGGACGTTGACAGCGCCATAGCCAGAGGGTCGTGCGCTTCCACGCCGTAGAGCTGCGCCTGAACCAGGCGAGTGAGCAGGTAAGCTCCGGGCAAGCCGATGGCAATGCCGATGGCTACCAGCGCGAGCACCTCGCGCATGATCAGCCAGAGGACGCCGGACCGGCCCGCGCCCAGCGCCATGCGAATGCCGATTTCACGCGAGCGGCGCGTCACCATGTACGCCATCACGCCGTACAGGCCGACGATAGCCAGCACCGTCGCCAGCGAGCCGAACAGGCTGGATAGCACCGCGATCATCCGCTCGGTGACGATGGATTCGTCGAGCTGGTTTTCGAGCGTCTTCATACGGGTGATGGGCAGGTTGGGGTCGAGGCTCCGCACGGCCGCGCGCACCGAACCGAAGGCGTTCTCCGGATCGTGCAGGGTGCGGACGTAGGCCGTCAGGCTGACCGGACGGCTGTCCTGCGCGGTGCACAGATAAAACTCCAGCGGAACCGGTTCGCGCAGGTTCTCATAGCGCGTATCGTTGACCACGCCCACGATCTCGATATCGGTGGGCGTTCCCGGATCGCTGCCCTCGCCGACGCGATGCCCCACGGCGCGGCCGTCCTTGAAGTAGCGGCGCGCGAAACTCGCGTTCACCACGGCCACGCGCGGCGCGCCGAGGCTATCTTTGAGAGTGAAGCCGCGCCCGTCAATCACGCGAATCCCAAGCGTATCGAAGTAGCCTACGCTGACGCCGTTGAAATGCGGATCGATGTCTTCGCCGGGCTTTGGGTTATAGCCGGCAATAGTGAGGCTGTTATCCCATTCGTTGTCCGCCAGCACCGGAACCATTGCCATCCCCGCGGCGTAGACTCCGGGAATGGCGCGCAGGCGCTCTTCCAGTTGAAGCCAGAATACGCGCGTGCGGTTTTCGTCGTAACCGGCCGAACGCGGGGCGACCTGGAATTGGATAAGGTTGCCGACCCGAAAGCCGGGGTCCAGACCGTGCAGGTTGGACAGGCTGCGAACGAACAGGATGGCGCCGATCAGCAGCAGCAGAGACAGAGAAACTTGGGCCGTCACCAGGACCTTGCGCAGCCTGACGTGGCCGCCGCCAATCACGCCGCCGGCCTGGTCCTTGAGTGTGCCGGCCAGATTGGGGCGGGTGGATTGCAGCGCCGGCGCCAGGCCGAACAGCATGCCGGTCGAGAGCGTGAGGGCGAAAGTGAACGCCAGTATGCGCGGGTCCGGCGTCGTCGCAATCGAGTAGCCGGAAAGCGAGGGCGGCAGGAAGGAAAGCAGGCCCTTCACCATCAGCAACGCCAGCAGGATGCCGATCGCGCCGCCCGCGATTGCCAGCAGCAGGCTTTCGGTCAGAAGCTGGCGAATCATGCGGCCGCGGCTGGCGCCGACGGCCAGGCGAATCGCGATTTCCTTCTGCCGCGCCGCCGCCCGCGCCGTCAGCAAACTTGCCAGGTTGGCGCAGGCGATCAGCAGCACCAACCCGACCACGGCCATCAACACCAGCAGGGGTGTTTGATACTCGCGGCGCATATTGGTATTGCCTTGCGAACCCGGCATCACCTCCAGCCACATACGCAGGAATTGCTGTTTATCGTATGGCGTGGCGTTGCGAAAGGGCGGCTGCAGCATTTCCGCATTGATGATTTGCCGGAACAGCGGCAGCAGCCCGGCCTGGGCATGCTGGATGGCCATTCCGGGTTTGAGCCGGCCGTACACATTGACCCACCGCTGCCGGCGATTGTACATCACCGTGAATCCGGGGCGCACGGCCTGCGCCATGGCCATCGGTACGAATATCTGCATCGGGGTCCCCGGCTCCATGCCCTCGAATCCAGGCTGCGCGACACCGGCGATGGTCAGCGGGTAATCGTTGAAACGGATAGTTCGGCCGATGACGCCGCGGTCGCCGCGGTACCGCGCCTGCCAGTAGGCGTAGGTCAGCACGGCCCACGGATGCGAGCCTGCATACAGATCGTCTTGAGAGGTGAACAGGCGTCCGGCGGCCGGGCGCACGCCGAGGAGCGAAAAATAATTGCCGGAAACCAGTTCCGCGCCCACGACCTCGGGTTGCTCGCCGGCGTTGATCTGCGCATTCAGCCGGTAGCGGCACATCATCCCGCTGAACACCTGGTTGTGGTCGCGAAGATCCTGGTACATGGGGTAGGAGAGCGCGTTGCGCCCGTTGTTGCCGCCATAATGGCGGCCGCGGCCGGCCAACAGCACCACTTGCTCCGGATTTTGGATGGGCAGCAGACGCAGAATAAGCTGATCGATCAGGGTGAAGATGGCGGTATTGGCGCCGATTCCAAGCGCCAGCGACAAAATGGCGACCGCCGTAAAGATGGGGTTCTTGCGAAGCCCGCGCCAGGCGAAACGCAAGTCCCGAGCAAGTTGCGGCATGTAGGAGATACTGGCAAATCCGAAATTGGTTACGGGCAGGCTCGCAAAAATTCTCTAGCCACGGATGAACACAGAGGAACACAGAGGAAGAAACCGAAGGATTTTATCTGTGTTCATCTGTGTCTATCTGTGGCTACACTGCTTCTTCTTGTATCCTAAACTCCGCCGACCACGTAGTACGGCTGGCCGGCGAGATCGGGCGGAAAACCGGGGTACAGCCAGGCGCGGTCGGGGGCCGATTTCAGCTCGAAGTAGTATTGCAGCGGATAGGGCGAGTCCGTGTACGTGCCAGGGATGGCGGCGGTATAGGCGGGGCCTTTGCGGTCCATGGTGACGTACTGCCATCGCTCGGCTTGGTTCACGCGGCGGTAGTGGAGGAGCGCGATGGCTAGCACCGGGGCCTCCAGTTCGAGCGCCAGCGGCTGGTTGCGCTGGAAACGGGCGGGCGCGCGGTGGCGCATGGGGACGGAAGGGCGCCGCGGACGGCCGGTGGCTTCGGCGATGGCGGCCTTCAGCCTGGCGTCGCCGGTGGGCTGGGCGGATTCGCGGCGTTTGTCGAGCCGGGCGATGTCGTCGTCGATAGCGGGCAATCGGTCAAGCCAATGGCCGCGGAGCCAGGGGAGTTCACCGACGGTGATATCGGAGACGTAAACTCCCTTGGCGCGATTGGCCAACTCGGCCCAGGAGGCCCGCGCGGCGCGGTAATACTGGAGTGCCGCTTCGATGGCGGCGCGGTCGCCGGTGCGCTCGTAAATCGCATACAAAACGCCGGCGCGGAATTTGGCGGCGAAAAACCTGCCCAAGCCGGCCTCAATCGCCACATCGATATCGATACGTCGGTCCTTGACCGGCTGCGCCGCCGCAGCCAGGTCTTCCAGCCATTGGGCGACTTCGATGGGCGAATACTTGCCGCTCCGCTCACCTTGGAGCAGCTCGCCGGCGAAGTCGTCGATGCGGGAGAAGAGCTGTGGGTCGAGCGGGCTGGTATGGCCGAAAGTCTTTGGCGTCGGGGTGTCGGTGTACTCGGTTTTCGACGGCTCGACCAGCGATTGGTTGGTGTACATCTCGGGCCAGTAGTTGTTATTCGCGGCCGAGGGTAGGTGCGCGGTAGTGACGATGGGCAAAATGCGGCTGGCGGCGGCGACGGAGGGATCGGCTTCAACCTTGGCGTCGGGGTCGTAGAGCTTGCGGCCCCAGACGCGGTAGGTATCGAGGTACTTTTCCCAATCCCAACGGGGGCGCAGCGAAGGGTCGGCGTAGGCGCAGCGACTGCCCGATCCAGCGGGCGCGATGCCCGATCCGCGCCGTCCTTTGAAGGAAAGCGGCTCCATGATCTCGACGCCGGTCGATCCGCAGAACCCGAAGGCACGCGCGTAGGCGGCGGCGAAGACCGGGTCGGCCCACAGCAGCAGGCGCTGGGTGCCGGGCCAGATGCGCCAGAGAACGTCGAAGCGGCGGTCCTCGCGCATCAAGTCGGCGTAGCCGTAGCGGGTGAAACTGCGCGAGCCGGAGCTCAGCGCCATCAGGCCGCTGTCTAAATGGCCGGCCTTCGGCACTTCCTGGTCGCGAATGCCAGCCTGGTGGTACGGCATTCCCATGTGCTCGGCCCAGAACTTCGGCGACACCTTGACGGGCATGCCGGTGGCCAGGGCGACGTCGATCATGCCCTGGTCGATGCCCTTGGCGTGCAGGTCGATTTCAACTTTGCGGCCGCAGCGCTTCACGCCGTCGAAGACCGCGGACCAGAACGCGTAGCTGCCTTCGGCGACACCGCTTTCGCCGTGGACGCGGAAGGTGACTCCGGTGATGGCGGGGCAGGCGCGGAGAACAGCCGCCAGCGCGTCGCGGCAATAAGGGCCGTGGCTGGCGGCGTCCAGCCCCTCAATGGTGTAGTTCGGATTGGGGCTGTTCTCCCAACGGTAGCCGTGCATCCAGAGGCCCAACTGGAATTCCAGGCCGTGGGCGGCGGCCTGGCCGGAGATGAAGCGAAGCGTTTCCAGGTTGCGGTCGCGCTCGGTGTCGGGGAGGTTGACGGCGCGAACGTGATAGCCCTGGACGGAAAGCAGGAACGGGTAGGCGAACAGGAAGTAGGCGTCGGTAACGGCGGTGAGAAAATCGTAGCCGATGCCAAAGCTGAGGTTGAAGCGGCTGAAACGGTTTTCGGCAAGCATGGCGAAGTAACGCGGCCACATCTCGCGGTCGTAAAACCAGGGCTTGTCTTCGACCTCGCTGGTAAATAGCCGCTGGACGCTACGCACGGCATTGGCGGGCCGGTCCGCGGCGGATTGCGGCAGGGCGGGCGCGCCGGCCAGCGCGCCGGCGGTGAGTAGAAAGTTGCGCCGGTTCACAACTGGATTGTACTGTAACCCCTCAAGCTCCGGCCCTGGCCGGCGCGGCGTGTTGAGCGAAGAAGTCTTCCCTGATGCACTCGTCGATGGCATTCATCTTGGTTTGCAGGGAATCGAGGAACTCGTGCAGGCCGCCGCCCAGGATGGCTTCCACCTGCGCATAATCGAGTTCGGAGCGCAGCAGGCCCAGGCGCTGTTCGGACTGGCAGGAAAAGTACCCGCGCGACGTTCCGGTGATGGCATGGAGGGCCTCGTCGGCCAGCACCAGCGAGTAGCGGACAGCGCGCGGAAACTCGCCATCGAGCAGGAGAAACTCCGCGATCTTGTCGGGCGAAATGCGGCCGAACTTTTTGCGGTACATCTCGAAGCCGGTGACGGACTTGAGCAGCGCGGTCCACTGCACCTCGTCGTAGGGGGTGCCGACGTCGGTCACCGAAGGCAGCAGGATGAAGTACTTGACGTCGAGCATGCGGCTGGTTTTGTCGGCGCGCTCCAGGCGGCGGCCCAACTGGAGGAAGTACCAGGCCTCATTGTGGCTCATCGTGTCCTGGGCGATGCCATGGAACAGGTGGCAGGCCATGCGGATCTGGCGGCAGAATTCGGGCAGCACCTCGGGCAGGCCTTTGCGGGTTTGGGCGGTGACCAGCAGGTACATGCTGTTGATCTGCTCCCACATTTCCGAGGAAATGGTCTCGCGCACCGAGCGGGCGTTTTCGCGGGCGGCGACGATGCAGGAGTAGATCGAGTTGGGGTACTCGGGCTCGAAGGCCAGGAAGCGAACCACGTTTTCCTGGGTGGCGGCGCCGCCGCGTTCCTGAAAAATGGCGCGGTCGCCGGTGATATCGACGATGGGCTGCCACTGGTCCGAGGAGCCGCGCGGCAGGTCGAGCATCAGGTTGTGATTGACGTCGATAAAGCGGGCCACGTTTTCGGCGCGCTCGATGTAGCGTGCCATCCAGTACACAGCGTCGGCGACGCGGCTGAGTAACGGTCTCTTAGGGGCGGCGTTCATGGCGGTTTCGGTTCGGCGTCAGCTTTGCGACTGCGATTGCGATTGGCTCTGGGTCTGGCCCGGCGCCAGCACCCAGGTATCCTTGCTCCCACCCCCCTGGGAGGAATTCACCACCAGGGATCCCTTGCGCATGGCCACCCGCGTAAGGCCGCCGGGCAGCACGTAGATCTCCTTGCCGCAAAGCACGTAGGGGCGCAGGTCCACGTGCCGGCCCTCGAAATGATCGTCCACCACGGTGGGTGCGCGGGAAAGAGCCAGGGTTGGCTGGGCAATGTAGTTACGCGGGTTGGCGCGGATGCGGCCGGCGAATTCGGTGCGCTCGGAGGCGGTGGAGTGAGGGCCGACCAGCATGCCGTAACCGCCCGATTCATTGGCGGTTTTCACCACCAATTCAGCCAGGTGATCGAGCACGTAAGCGCGGTCCTGGTCGCGCCAGCACAGGTAGGTCGGCACGTTGGGCAGAATGGGGTCGCGGCCCTCATAGTACTTGATCATTTCCGGCACGTAGGCGTAGACCACTTTGTCGTCCGCCACGCCGTTGCCGGGGGCGTTGGCCAGGGCCACGCGACCGGCGCGGTAGGCAGCCAGCAAGCCGGGAACGCCCAGCAGCGAATCGGCCCGGAAAGCTTCGGGATCGAGAAAATCGTCGTCCACCCGCCGGTAGATCACGTCTACCCGTTCCAGGCCTTTGGTGGTCCGCATGAAAACCTCGCCGCCGGAAACCACCAGGTCGCGCCCCTCCACCAACTGCACGCCCATCTGCTGCGCCAGGAAGCTGTGCTCGAAGTAAGCCGAATTATAGATGCCGGGGGTGAGCACCACCACCCGCGGCTCGGCGGCGCCATCCGGAGCCAGCGATTCCAGCATCTCCAGCAGCCGGCTGGGGTACTCGTTCACCGGACGCACCGACAGGCCCTCGAACACGCCGGGAAAAATCCGCTTCAGCACTTCGCGGTTCTCGAGCACGTAGGAGACCCCGGAAGGCACGCGCAGATTGTCCTCCAGCACGTAGTAGCGGCCGTCGCGGTCGCGCACCAGGTCCGTGCCGGTGATGTGGCACCAGACGCGCCAGGGCGGATTCAGCCCCTGGCACTGCTTACGGTAGGAAACGGCGGAGAGAATCACTTCGCTCGGAATGATCCCGTCCTTCAAGATCTTCTGCTCGTGGTAAATGTCGTCGATAAAGGCGTTGAGGGCGTGAATGCGCTGCTGCAATCCGGCTTCGATCACGCTCCATTCGGCGGCGGGAATAATGCGCGGCACCAGGTCGAAGGGGAAGATGCGCTCGGCGCCGGCCGAATCGCCATAAACGTTGAAGGTAATCCCCATCTGCAGCAGCAGGCGTTCGGCGGCGTGCTTGTAGCGAAGCAGCGCGCCATCCGATAGCGACTCGATGATTTCGACCAGCAGGCGGACGTGCGGCCGGGGATGGCCGTCGGCCTCGAACATTTCGTCGTAAAAACCATCAGTCTGGTAAGACGAAAACCGCATCCACTAGTCCCCCGGCCCGAATTTGGCCCTATTCTTAGCGTGGGCTGCGCCAATTGTACCGTGGCTTGTCTGAGCCGCCGGATGGAAATTTTTATGGGGCGGATTCGCGTTTTCAATTCACCGGCAGCAGGGTCGCCACGCGCGCGCGGCAAAGCCCGGTGCCGTTGCCGCAAGGCCGGGGCGAGAGGTTCCTGTCGAAGCACACCCTGGCTTCCTGCAATTCGCCGTCGCGGTAGCAGGAAAGCGCGAACGCGCCCCTGGGAAACGACGGATTGGCTGAGGTGAACGCCGTCACCAGCTCGTCCGGCGCGAGTTTCACCGCGCTGGCCGGCGCCGTCAGGGCGGGGGGTATCGCCACCGCGTCCCGGGCCTTGCGCACGGCGGCGAAATAATCGGCCTGGCTCAGCCCGGAGCACGTCCCGTGGGCGGCCCATTCGTGCTGGATCATGGCTTCCCCGGGAAAGTAGCGCAGCATCGTGCGCACCAGCGGCTCGCCCACCGGCTGCGCCGGCGCGCATTTGCTCGGACCCCGGCCGGCATTGGACTCCGGCCACAGTCCGTGTACCAGGAAGCCCACCCGCCGCCCCGTGCCGCACTCGCGGGGCTCTTTGTAGTTGCCCGGCTGGGCGCAGAAGTTGGGAGCGTAGGAAAGTGAGAGCAGGTAGTAATCGAAACCGCCGGTCTGTGCTTCGGCAACGGCAGCGGCCACCGTCAGCCAGAGAAACAACAGCGCGGAGAATCCGCTCAACAGGAGCATTTCGAACAGAGTACCGCAAAACCGATAGCGGGGCGTAATTATTGCGGATGTTTAATCTGTAGGAAATATCCGCCGGCGTTCTCGTCTTTCGTAGCGCCGGCGATCTCCGTCGCCGGTGTCTCTGCTTGAGCAAAGCCTTTCTCGATATGGGCAGCGTTAGACTCGCGCTGTTCGAGCATCCAGTCTTCAAGATCGAGTTGCTCGCGGATGATCGCAAAGGCCTGGTCGAGGACCTCCCCGGGGTTCTGATACGCACCGGACCGGACAGCCAGGTCGATGGCTCGCTGCTGTTCGGGTTTCAGGTCAATCGTCATGGGCGCCCCTCCAAGGCAGTTGTCCTTCCCTATTGTCCCCCCACCCTACCTCGCCGTGCCTCTCTGCGTCAACCGGACCGTGCAAAGTGGCCCGTTCCCCCTTGCGCCACCAATTACAATAGACCTTCGCCTTCTATGAAACGGGTTATCACGGCGCAGGACATTCCGGCGGCGGGGGATCTGCGGATTCCGCCAGGCTCGATCGTGACGGCGTCGGCGAGCGAACTGGCTGCGGTGCGCGGGGTGCGCATCCTCGAAGTACGCGAAGAGGATCTCAGCCGGTTCACTACACCGGAACAGACCATCGCCATCGGCGCGGACCATGGCGGGTTTCGCCTCAAAGAAACGCTCAAGCCGGTGATCGAAAGCCTCGGCCTGACCCTGCGGGATGTGGGCGCGTTCGACGAGAAACCGGCCGATTATCCCGATATTGCGCACAAAGTTGCACAATCGGTGGTGGAAGGAGTGGCTACCCGAGGCATCATGATCGATGGCGCGGGAATTGGATCATGCATGGCGGCGAACAAAGTGCCGGGTATTCGGGCGGCCCTATGCTATGATAGGGCTTCCGCCCGTAATAGCCGTGAACATAATGATTCTAATATACTTACGCTCGGCGGGCGGCTTCTGACCGAGACCCAGGCGGAGGAGGTCGTGCGCACCTGGCTGGGCACGCCGTTCGCGGGCGGACGCCACCAGGCGCGGGTCGACAAAATCATGGCCATCGAGCGCGAATATCTGATTTCCAAGAAGGTTACCCGGTGACAGAAGCGGAACTGGACGGGCTGGTCGCACAAATCGCGGAAGAGGTTCTGGCGCGCGTTCCGGGCGGCACCACCAGGAGCGCGCCAGCCGGCAAGGGGGAAGGGCTCAACCTTCCGAACGAGGTCTGCCCGGGGTGTGTACAGCGCTGCGCCCAAACCTGCGCTGCCAATACCAGGCAGATACTCTCGGCCGGGGCCGAGCGGGTTTCGGCCAGCGAACGGCTGACCAGGATCGATCCGGCCATTGCCGGCGTCATCGATCACACCATTTTGAAGCCGGAAGCCACCCGCGCCGATCTTCTGAAAGTTTGCCGGGAAGCGCGGCAATACGGTTTCGCCAGCGTGTGCGTCAATCCGTACTGGGTGCCGCTGGTGCGGAATGAACTGGCCGGCAGCGCGGTCAAAGTGTGTACCGTGGTGGGGTTTCCGCTGGGCGCCACTTCCACCGAAGCCAAGGTGGCGGAGGCTGCCGCGGCGGTGCGCGCCGGGGCACAGGAAATCGACATGGTGATCAACGTGGGCGCGCTACGCTCCGGCGATCGCCTGGCGGTGGAGCGGGATATTCGCGCGGTAGTGGAGGTGTCGCACCGGGCGGGGGCGATCGTGAAAGTGATTCTGGAGACCGCGCTGCTGGACGATCCGCAGAAGGTGGTGGCCTCGACTTTGGCCAAACTGGCGGGGGCGGATTTCGTGAAGACTTCCACCGGTTTCAACAAGAGCGGCGCCACCGTACACGACGTGGCGCTGATGCGCAGCGTGGTGGGTCCCTCGATGGGGGTGAAAGCCGCCGGCGGCATTCGCACGCTGGCGGACCTGGAAGCCATGACGGCGGCGGGGGCGACGCGGATCGGGGCCAGCGCCAGCGTCAAGATTGTCGAGGCGACCGCTGCCTGATCCGCCGAGTCCGAAAGCGCCGGCACGGGCCGTGCCGCCCGCCCGCCGGGCCGCCGTGCGTTTTCGTGAACGCAGCGAACTGCTGGACTTCCTGCTGGAAGTTTCCGCCGCAACCTCGCAGACGCTCGAGCTCGACCGGCTGCTGGGCAACGTGGCGGAGATCGTCAAGACGGTACTGCCGTACGACCTGTTCGCCATTCTGCTGTACCACGAGAAGCGGCGGGACCTGCGCATCCGCTACTCGGTGGGGCACCGCGAAGAGGTGGTGCGCAACGTGGTCATCGGTCTGGGGGATGGCATCACCGGTCTGGCGGCGGCGCGGCGTGAGCCGGTGCTGGTGGGCGACGTGCGCAACGACCCACGGTACCTGAGCTCGGTGGACGCGGTGCGCACCGAGTTGGCCGTACCCATGACCGTTCGCAACAAGCTGGTAGGCGTCATCGACCTGCAGTCCACACGCCTCCACGCTTATTCGGAATACGACCGCGCGCTGTTGCGGCTGATCGGAGCGCGGGTGGCGGTCGCTATCGACAACGCCCGCCTGTACCACCGGGTGGAACGGCAGAACCGCACCTTGCGCACCCTGGCCGACATCTCGCGGGAGTTCTCCTCGATTCTCGATCTGAACGAACTGCTCGCCACCATCGCCAAATCGGTGCGCGGGCTGATCGATTACGACGCTTTCAGCATCCTGGCCGTGGAGCCCGATGCCAAAACGCTCCGGCACCTGTTCAGCATCCGCTACGACCGGCGGGTGAATATCGATAATGTCCCGATCGGCAAGGGCATCACCGGTGCCGCGGCCGAAGCGCGGCAGGTGGTGCGGGTGGAGGACACGGCCAAGGATCCGCGCTACATTTCCTCCCACCCCGAGATTCGCGCCGAAGTGGCCGTGCCGCTCCAAGTGCAGGACCGGGTGGTCGGCGTGATGGACCTCGAAAGCGAGCGGGTGGGCTATTTCACCGACGATCACGTCCGCACGCTGGCGCTGCTGGCGCCGCAGGTAGCGTCGAGCCTGGAGAACGCCCGCCTGTATCAGCAACTGGCCACTCGCGAGCGGGCGATGGAAGACGACCTGAAGGCGGCGCGCGAGCTGCAGCGTGTGCTGCTGCCGGATGCGTCGCCGGAAATCGAAGGGCTGGAAGCCAGCGTGCGTTTGCGGCCGGCGCGCGAAATTTCGGGCGATATTTACGACGTTTTCGAGCGCCGGGACGGGCAAACGGTGATCGCCTTCGGCGACGTCAGCGGCAAAGGCGCGGCGGCGGCGCTGTACGGCGGCCTGGTGAGCGGGCTGCTGCGCAGCATGGCGCCGCGGCGCCGCGATCCGGCCGAATTGCTGAAAGCTCTCAACGACGCGCTGATCGAACGCAAGGTGGAGGCGCGCTACGTCACCCTGTGCGTCATCCTGTGGGACCCGGAAACGCGAAAGCTGGTGATGGCCAACGCAGGTGCCCTGCCGCCCATGATCGCGCGCGATGGCGAGGTGCTGAACATCCGCGCCGAGGGCGTCCCGCTGGGTTTGCTGGAGACGCGCGACTACGAAGACGTGACGGTGCAGACCGCCGCCGGAGACATGATCGTGCTCTATTCCGACGGCATCACCGACCACATGGGCCCGGGCGGCCGCGAATACGGAAAAGGGCGCCTCGCGCAACTGGTGCGCGCCCACTCCAGGGGCGGAACCGAAGAGCTGGCGACCGCGATTTTCGCCGACCTCGACAAAGTCTCCACCAAGCCCTTCGACGACCAGACGCTGTTCGTGATCAAGGTGCGGTAAGTAGAAGCTCGTCTTTCGTAGCGCCGGCGATCTTTGTCGCCGGTGTCTTTGCTCGCGGCTATGCTGCTCTGTCGAGTAGCCCAGCCTGCGATTTGTTTTTTCAGGCTCCTCAGGGCCGCCAAGCCGTTCATTCTCAGGGCAGGATGGCGCTCCCTGCGGCCGTTGCAATTCCCTCAGTGCACGGTTTCATCGCTTTCGCGGCCTCCAGCCTTCCTGCCCTCCTTCAGCATCTAGGGCCGCGAAACCGATGAAACCTTTCTCAGTCACAGCCCCAGCAAAAAATTCCGCCCAATCCCTTCAATCACTTACAGCCCTAGCCTTCTCTTCCACCCCCTACCCGCATCGTACAGTATAGTCGCGGAGTCCCTCGTGGAGCGGACTCTCAGTCTGCCACGCCGGGACTCCTTCCCGGCGCCCGTCCCGCATCGGCTGTGATGCAACGCGGGAACG